>Ga0209406_1000011_pt1 | contig 279705 bp, 221 predicted proteins | sample COGITO_mtgs_1204_FD_184808 | JGI IMG/M metagenome (GOLD analysis project Ga0209406, IMG submission 184808) | Pelagic marine microbial communities from North Sea - COGITO_mtgs_120426 (SPAdes) (version 2) | ecosystem: Environmental > Aquatic > Marine > Epipelagic ... | reverse complement strand
TTTAATGAAGGTGCCTAAATCGGTAAATTTATTTGAATTATATTTAGCTCAGATAGCTACTTGTTTAAAGGATGAAGGTGTTGTTTATTGCTCTTTTATGACAAGGCATTTTACAAAACAATTATTATCCATTTCAAATAAATATTTTGAAGTAGTGGAACAAAGTTTAGCAAAGAAAAAGGCTAGAGTTTTGATATTAAAAATGAAAAAAGAAGTAATTGACAACGAATTAATAAACAAGCTAACCCTTAGTAATAAAGAAATCTTAAGGCAATATTACGGGGTGTTCTCCGCGAAAGAAATAGACCAGGCAACTCAATTCTTTATCGATAATCTACAAATAGAAGAAAACACGAAAGAGGTTCTGGATTTAGCTGCAGGGAATGGTGTTCTAGGCTATATAATACAAAAGCAATTACCCAATTGTAAAATACATTTAATTGATGATTTTTATTTAGCTATTCAATCTGCTAAACTTAATTTAAAAGGAGAGAATGTTTGTTTTCATTATAACGATACATTAAAGGAAATTGAAGAGAATTCTATCGATTTAGTAGTATCTAACCCTCCATTTCATTTTGAGTATGAAACCAATATTGAGATTTCCTTAAGTTTATTTAAAGATGTAACGTATTGTTTAAAGCAAGGAGGAAAGTTTCAATTGGTAGCTAATCGTCATATAAATTATGGGCCCCATTTAGAGAGAATTTTTAATAAGGTGATTAGAGTGGTGCATAATGATAAATTTGAGATATACAATTGCATTAAATAAGTGTCTTTGAAAACGTATTACCCTTTACAGTATCAAATAGCTTACAAAACCTATAAAATTAGAGGTTGGGATAACATTAAATTGACGATGAATGCGGTAGCCTAAATAAGGCTGGAGATAAGTGTAATTAAATAAAAGCGTAAAAAAATTCGCTTTGTTCATTATTAGTACTATTTTTGCGGTCTAATAAATTATTATAATGAAAAAAGGAACAGTAAAATTTTTTAATGACACCAAAGGATTTGGTTTCATTGTTGACGACGAAACAAAAACAGAGTATTTCGTGCACGTATCAGGATTAATCGATGAGATTAAAGAAAATGATACAGTTGAATTCGAATTACAAGAAGGTAAAAAAGGTTTAAATGCTGCAAACGTAAAAGTTTGTTAGGATAAATAATTTTATTTTTGAAAAAAGCTATCTCAATGAGATAGCTTTTTTTTTGCTTCATAGAATAGATTGTGACTTTCCTTATATGATTTATTAGGTTTATCATTTAGGTACTTTTTTACATAACTTTATGTAGCACAGGTTTTTGTGAATTTTTCCCCTCTATAGGTAGGGTATATGGTTGTATAAGCGGTATATAGATAAATATTAATCATAATGATACTATATCTCACAAAACGAATATTTATTTTACTGCTACTTATGGGTGTTTCCATAAATCTTAATAGTCAGATTTGGACCAAAACGTTCACTGCAGGAGGATATGATTCAAATGGAAATTTTCTTGGAGGATCTGAGGTTCTGCAGCTGGTTAGTCATAAAAATAAGCTTTTTGCATCTGTTGGTTATTGGGAAGATGTCAATAATATATGGTACGGGGGAACAAATACAAGTATTGGTTGGGGGCAAATAAATCGCTTGGATAATCCTGCTGGTAATTGGCAGGAAGATTTGACTCTCGGCACCAATTATCTGCGGCCAGAAACGCTTAAACAAATTATTTTCACAAAAGATCAATTTGGGAGTCTGCTATCATCACCCGATACAATCTTGATTGCGGCCGGTTATGCTCCAAACTATATAACCAATAGCGTTAAGGTGAAGAGTTTTGCAAGGAATGATTTAAATGGTACTTGGGAAGAAAGCCTAATAGTACAAGGAAACTTCCCGGCCGGAGAGAACTATTCTGTCAGAGATGTCCAAATTCACAGTGATCAACAGACTGGTTTGGAATATATTTTTGCAACGGTTGGAACACAAGGAATTTTTAAAGGGAAATACAATCCATCAATTCCAGGTAAAATTGATTGGATTTCTGTTCCTGAACATGGTCCTTTAGATATAAGGCCATTGGGGATATCAGTAGCGAATGATACTTTGTATTTTTCTTCAGGAAACAAATTGTATAAACGTATTGATGGTGTCACTGCAACATATGTAATTGCACATGACTTTAGTGACTTGAGCACAAATATTAATTCTGCTGTTGGAGGTATTCGTGGATTGACAGTGATTGATAATCCAAGTGCCAATGGTAATGCGTTATTATTAATGTGGTGTCCTAATGGTCAGTCTCAAGGAATTATTTATCGTCTCGAACCGGATTGGAATGGGGGTTTTAATCGTATTTATGAAGCTAAATTGTCCTTGCTGGTAGAAGATTTTTTGACAGGAACCACTGCGAATTATGTTCTAGGAGCGTACAATGAGTTCTACAATTATATTGACCCTATGAGTTCTGAATCCATACATATGATAGGTTTTGAGGTGAATGTATCGGGAGGAGATTATCCGACATGGAACGGCTACTATAAAGGTGGCTTGTTTGCTAAAAGAGATGCTAACGGTCAATATTCTATTGAAGAAATAAACGGTCCTATCGGCATAAATGATCCTGCTTTGGTTGCTAATAGATGTTATGTGTCATCTCCCTTTTTGAATGAAAACGCTATTTACTTTGGTGGTTTTGACCCAAATAGTTTTACTTCTACAAGTATGGCATGGGTATATAAAAAAGAATATCAAGCAAATGTTATAGGTGATTTTCTCGAAAATGAAAATAGTTTAGTTATCTACCCTAATCCAGCCAAAAATCAACTTAACCTGGATTTTGAATTTTCAGCAAATGATGAATTCAATATTATAAATATTTTCGGAGAAATAGTAGTGTCTGGATCGATAAATGGTGGAAATACAAGTATTGATATTTCTTCACTACCACCTAATATATATATACTCAGAATTGCCAATAAGACAGTGAAGTTTATAAAAATAGATTGATTAGTGTAACGAAATCTTAGTGCAATAAACGATATTGACAACTTTATGAATACTTATTTCAAGTATGTCGTTCTTTTAAATCATAAATAAAGGTCCATAAAATATTATTAATAAAAAAGAAACATTTTTCCGAAATATTATTATTTTCGCTACCTAATAAATTTATTATAATGAAAAAAGGAACAGTAAAATTTTTTAACGACACCAAAGGATTTGGTTTTGTTGTAGACGAAGAGGACAAAAGCGAATATTTCGTACATGTATCAGGTTTAATCGATGAGATTAAAGAAAATGATACAGTTGAGTACGAATTGCAAGAAGGTAAAAAAGGATTAAATGCAGTAAACGTAAAAGTTTGCTAATATAAATTCATTTATTTTTAAGAAAAGCTATCTCCTAGAGATGGCTTTTTTTATGCTTACTAAAAAAGTATTTTAAAACTTCATTCTTGCAGAAGGGGTAGCACTTTGGTTCGATATATGACCTTTTTCTAATTTAAACTGCCCAGTAATAGCAATCATTGCTGCATTATCAGTGCAATATTCAAATTCAGGAATAAATGTATTCCAACCTTCTTTTTGGCCGGTTTTCTCTAGTTTTTTTCTCAAACAGTTATTTGCAGAAACACCTCCTGCAATAGCAACATCTTTTACGTTGTAATGAGCAACAGCCTTTTTTAATTTGATAAATAAGTAATTGACTATATGCTGTTGGTACGAAGCGCAAATATCATTCAGGTTTTGTTGAATGAATTTCTCATTCAACTTTTCTTCTTTTTGTAAGAAATATAAAAACTGCGTCTTTAATCCACTAAAACTGTAGTTAAATTCTCCCACTTTAGGAAATGTGAAAGTAAACCTTGCAGCGTCACCCTCTTTACTTAGTTTGTCCACAAGGGGACCTCCCGGGTATGAAAGCCCTAAAATTTTGGCTGCTTTATCGAAAGCTTCTCCAGCTGCATCGTCGATTGTTTCACCAATTAATTCCATACTCAGATAGTCTTTGACTAATACGATCTGCGTATGTCCTCCACTTACTGTTAAGCAAATGAATGGAAAATTAGGCGTGGGTTTGTGTTTCTCCTTTTTCTGAATAAAGTGGGCAAGTATATGTCCTTGCATATGGTTGACATCAATTAATGGGATGTTTAATCCCATTGCCATAGATTTTGCAAAAGATGTTCCTACAAGCAAAGAACCAAGCAATCCAGGGCCTTGTGTATATGCGATTGCTGTTAACTCACTTTTAGTAACACCTGCTTGTTTTAAGGCTTCGTCAACTACAGGTAAAATATTTTGTTGGTGAGCTCTAGAAGCAAGTTCTGGTACAACACCACCATATTTGGCATGAACCTCTTGGCCAGCAGTAACATTAGACAGGATTTCTCCATTTTTAATTATTGCTGCAGAAGTATCGTCGCAACTTGATTCTATACCAAGAATGATGTTATATTTGTTTGTTACACTCATTAATTAGATTAAGGTGCTCAAAACTATTAAAAAAATAGGGTTTTACTCGTTAAGAACGTTAGCAAATCTATTTGAGATAGTTTTTTTCCTTAGTCTTTTACTTATATTCTTTATTCGATCTGAATGGGTACAAACACAGGTTGCCTCAAGTTTGGCAAAATATTATTCTTATGAACTGGATGCTGATGCGTCCATTGAGAGTGTTAAAATTAATGGTTTTGAATATGCCGAAATCAATGGTTTGTATATTGGTGATAGGCATAACGATACACTATTGTATGTTCCTCATATTAATCTAGCTCTAGCCGATTTAAGTTTCGATAGTAAATTCGCTGTTTTGAGTGGAATTAACGCTGAAGGCGCTCGTTTGAAAATTCAAAAGTATAAGGGAGAAACGGAATTCAACCTACAATTCCTCATAAATTATTTTGCTTCAGAAGAAGATGAATCATCCATCTTTACAATGAAAATTAAGGAGATTAACTTAAATAAAACACATATAACCTATTACGATTGGAACAAGGAAGTAAAAGAATATGGAATGGATTATGACCATCTAGATATGTGGGATGTTTCTGGAAAAATAATTGGATTTAGAAACCGAGGAGATATTACTACCATGAATGTTGAAGGTCTTGCACTGACAGATAGAAGTGGTTTTCGTTTAGATAACCTGAGTGCACACGTATTAGTAAATTCTCGAAAGATTAAACTGGGTAAACTAATTGTTAAAACTCCCTATTCTAATATTGTTACTAAAGGTGTTGAATTTAATTTTGAAGGATATGAAAACTTTTCCAATTTTGTAGAAGATGTGCGACTGTTTGCTAATGTTGAAATGTCTTCGATTAACATGAAAGACCTATCTTATTTCGTGCCTTCTTTAGAAGAATACGATTTTCTGATTGACTTAATGGCAGAGGTAGAAGGCCCTATTAATGATTTGAATTTAAGTAGTTTATTTATCAGTGTTTCTGAAGGAACCTATTTCGATGGTGATGTTTCTTTAAAAGGGTTGCCGAATATTGATAGTGCACAAGTTGCGCTAAATATTAATGTACTGCAGACATCCAAATTGGATTTGGAAACAATTGATTTCACGAAGTTTGGAATAACGGAAAAAGTTGAGATTCCCGAACAATTATCTAACCTTGGAGACATTTTTGTAACGGGGAATTCTGATGGGTATTATCATGATTTTGATGTGTCCTTAGATATAATTACAGATATAGGGGTTACTACAGGTAGTTTTGTATGCAACATTGACACCACTAAAGAATTTAATTATGATGGTTATTTGAGCACTGCAGGCATCAATTTATCGAGTTTAACAAACTCAAGTGTATTTGGTAATTTTACTTCCGATTTAAATATTAAAGGGAAAGGGTTAACAATTGATGACTTAGATGTTGTAGTAGATGGTCATTTGAATAAATTTGATTTGCAAGGATATACCTATGATGAAGTAAACATTAATGGTCATTTTAAAGAAAAATCTTTTGATGGTGTTTTAAATGTTTACGATCAAAATATAGATTTAAATTTTGAAGGAAATATTGATCTAAACAAGGCGCCTTATGCGTTTAGTTTTGCAACAGAAGTAGTAAAAGCTAATCCTTATGATTTACATTTAATCAATACTAGAGAAACTGCTTCTGCTTGTTTTAATCTTATGGTAGAGGGAAATGCATCGAATTTGGATGATTTTACTGGGTTGATTTATTTTACAGATGTAGCTTACTTTGAAGATGGAACAGACTATCCCTTTGAATCTATCATGTTTGAATCTAAAGGAAATACAAATTACCATACTATAGATGTTTTCTCAGAATTTGCAGACATCTCAATGGAAGGCGAATTTAATTTAGATTCTATTAAAAATAGCCTTTCTTACCTGGGGGCAAAGGTATTACCATCATTATTTCCAAATTCAGAAAACTTTTACCTAGCCCACGAAGAATTTAATTTGAGTGTTCAAATAAATGATCTTTCTAAATTGACAAAACTCTTTTTCCCTAAGTTGAGGATAGCTCCTAAAACGGAGCTTCACTGCGATTATGTGAGTGAAGATGATGCACTAGAGTTGTTTGTTAAGTCGGATTGGATAGCGTATAATAATATACGTTTTGCTGGGATTCAGTTAGATACTACGCAAAAAATATCTGGCCTCGACCTCTTTTATACCCTAGATTTAACAATTGATTCATTATTTCTTTCAGAAGAAACATATATTCAAAATGTCAATTTGATAGCAAAAGCATACGAAGATAATATTGGTACCAGTATTTATTGGTCCGCAGATGACTCTACTTATTGGGGTAAAATATATGGTGATGGCTATATAATGAGTTCAAGTGAATTTGAATTTGATGTTCATCCATCTGAAATATTTTCGAGTGTTGGATTGTGGCATATTGATAGAGATGCCCATGTTCGAGTGGATTCAACCTCTATCCATCTAGATAAAATAATTGCGAAAAATGAAGACCAACTTATCAAGTTTGATGGTGCAGTATCAGAAGTTCCCTCGGATAAAATGAATTTTGAAATTGCAGGTATTAACTTAAATAACATATCCGCCTTAACTAATTTAGATGTAATGGAATTAGATGGGGCCTTATTCCTAGATGGATATGCTTCAAACCTTTACGGTGATTGGTATTTTTCTGCTTACTCCTTAGTGGAGGATTTAAGTATAAATGGGTATTATACGGGTAATGTTGAAACGAGTACATCGTGGAATAGTAATGAACAAAGAATGGAGCTAGTTGGGGAATTAACTAGAGCGAATGATGAATCGGATTTTGTGATTTCAAAAGGTTATTATTACGCAAATAGGCCTAATAATAATTTAGATTTTCAGTTTGATTTTAAAAATACTGATCTAACATTTGTAAATGCCTTTATGCCTGAAGGTGTCGTTTTAGATGGTAATACAAAAGGAGCTGTTTACATGAAAGGGGAAATGAGTTCTCCTCAATTTAATGGTAGCTTGTTCTTAAATGAAACTGCTGTCCAAATGGATATGCTAAATGTAAAATATACAGCAAATGGTCAGGTTCTTATAGAGCCTGATATGGTTTTATTAAATGGAATTCCTATAAAAGATAAATATGGGGCAGAGGCATTTGTGGTTGGTTCTCTCTTTCATCAAAATTTCGAAAAGTATAGTTATGATTTCTTCGCCACATTTGATAAACCATTTCAAGTGTTAAATACAAACTATAATATGAATCCATTGTACTATGGAGATGCTTTTGTGTCAGGCGATTTATCGATTAACTACGAAGACATATTAGATATTACAATTAACGCTAAAACGGAGAAAGGAACAAACATTACATTACCATTATATGGCTCTGAAGATGTTGTTTTAAAAGAATTTGTCACGTTTGTAAATAAAGAAAATTTTGAAGAAGAATACAAAGTAGATCTTGAGGGTATTAACTTAAACCTGAGCATGGATTTAACGGATGATGCCGAAATTCAACTGGTGTTTGATGAAGTCGTAGGCGACGCAATGAGAGCCACTGGAGAAGGCCACATAGATATGTATATTGATCAATTTTATGATTTCTATATGTTCGGAAACTATGAGGTTTCAGAAGGAAGTTATTTGTTTACGCTTAAAGATTTTATAAATAAAAAATTCCAAGTTAAACCAGGTAGTTCAATTAGTTGGTTTGGCGATCCTTATAGCGCGGATATAGACATTAAAGCATATTACCCATTGAAAGCGAGTTTATATGATATAATGCCCAAAAATGACAGAGAGGGATATAAGCAAAAAGCAGACATCGAGTGTATAATGCATTTGACACAGAACTTATTTAATCCTAATATAGGATTTGACATTTCAATACCTCGCTCAGACGAGAATTCAAAGTCCGTTTTAAGAAACTTAGTTTCTACGGAACAAGAAATGAATAAACAGGTCTTCTCATTATTGATTTTGAACAAGTTTTTACCGCGATCAGATGAAGAGGAAACAGAAGGTGATTTATCGGGTGTTGTCGAAAGTACAACGAGTGAGGTTCTATCTAATCAACTGAGTAACATGATTTCAAATTTTTCAGATGATTTTGATTTGGGATTTAATTATCGTCCAGGTGATGAAATAAGTAATGATGAGGTTGCGGTTGCTATGTCCACTCAATTGTTTAATGATAAATTAACAGTTAAAACCAATGTTGGTGTTTCTCATGACAATCAATCCTCAGGGGGAAGCAATAATAGTAGTTTAATTGGTGATGTGGATGTCGAGTATAAATTAAATACGCTAGAAGGAAACTTAAGAGTTCATGCATTTAATGAATCAAATGAATATGATATTGCCAAAGTGGATCAATCTAATTATACGCAAGGTGTTGGGCTGTTTTACCAAGAGAGTTTCGATAATGCGGGTGAGCTCTTTTGTAAATTGGCAAATCTTTTTCGATTTGGAGATAACAACTGCACAGAATGCCAGGATAAAGAAAGCAGGCAGCATTGCAAGGCAGTGAAAAAAGAAAAAAGTGCTGCTAAAAAAAGCACAGAGGTTGAAGTAGAAGAGTCTTTAACGGATTAATCCACAAAATAAAAGTTCCGGCTCGTTAGAACGGAACTTTATTGTTACGTAACCTTATCAGGTTTACTCAATAAATTATTTTGTGTATTAATTGAATTTTGATGAATAGCATGGAATACTTTCGAAATTAGTTTGGGGTCTAATGAAAGTTTTTCTGCCTGCTTTTGATGCTTTGCAAGCAATGAACTCCATCTGTTTTTTTGAAAAACAGTCATGCCATTGTTTAATTTGAATTTAGCAATGTCTTTTATTACATGTGATCTGTAACTTAATAAATCAATGATTTGTTCATCTATAAAGTTGATTGATTTCCTAAGTTCATCGATGCTTTTTAATTCAATTCCCTCTGGTGTTTCAGCTCGTACGATTAACCGATCCAGAATGGTTGCCAGCTGCTCAGGGGTAACTTGTTGTGCTGCATCACTCCATGCATTATCAGGATCGATATGTGATTCTATCATTAGGCCATCAAAGTTTAAATCCATTGCAGTTTGGGATACTTTGTGTATTAACTCACGATTCCCACTAATATGGCTCGGGTCATTAATCAGTAGAATGTCCGGTAGTTGCTCTCGTAATTCAATAACCATTTGCCACTCTGGATTGTTTCGGAAAGACGATTTTTCGAATTGTGATACACCTCTGTGTACTGCTCCAATTCGAGTGATTCCAGCTTTACTTAACCTTTCAATTGCTCCTATCCATAATGCTACATCTGGGTTCACAGGATTTTTAACCAATACAGGAATGTCAACACCTTTTAGGGCGTCTGCAATTTCTTGAACTGCAAATGGATTAGCTGCTGTTCTGGCCCCAATCCAGAGTATGTCAATTCCTGCTTTTAACGCTTCGTAAACATGTTTTACATTCGCAACCTCAATTGCTACAGTCATTCCTAGTTCGTTCTTTACACGTTGCAACCAAGGAAGACCAATACTTCCAACTCCTTCAAAACTTCCTGGTTTTGTTCTGGGTTTCCAGATTCCGGCCCTGTAAATCTTTACGCGATTATCACTTTTTAATTCCTTAGCAGTTTGTATTACTTGTTCTTCAGTTTCAGCGCTGCATGGTCCCGCAATAATTAATGGCTCATTTTTTTTTAGTTGTGGCCAAGCTTCAGTTTTAATTAACATCACTTTTTATTTTAAATTATTTATTCGATTCAATGCTTCTCGCAAAATCTCTGTTGTATTGCATAATGAAACACGGATAAACTTATTTCCACTTAATCCAAATATGAATCCTGGAGTGATAAATACTTTTGCGTTATAAAGAATTTCGTTTATCCAAATTTCGGCACTATCATATTTATCTGGTATGCTTGCCCATACAAATAACCCAACGTTATCCTTTGAGTAAGAACAATTCAATTTGTCTAAAATTTCCCAGACAACTTTTCTTCTTTCAGAATAGGTGAAGTTGAGTTGTTTAATCCAATCTGTAGAAACATTTAAGGCACTGATTGCAGCTTTTTGAATAGGAAGGAACATTCCAGAGTCCATATTGCTTTTTACCTTCAATATGGATTGAATTAATTCTGTTTTTCCACTAACCCAACCAATCCTCCAGCCAGACATATTATGTGATTTACTCAATGAGTTGAGTTCAAGACAGTTTTCTTTTGCCCCATCAATCTGAAATATACTGAAGTAGTCATCTGTCAAAAGCGTACTGTAAGGATTGTCATTAATAACAATACATCCATTTTTATTTGCCAATGCTATCAATTCCGTTATTGCTTTTTTGTTCGCAGGAGTCCCTGTCGGCATATGTGGATAATTTAACCAAAGAACCTTTGTGTTTCCGCTTAATAAACTGGACAACTCGTCCAAATCAAAGCTTCCATCTGATTTGATTGAATATTCAACAACCATTGCTTGTGCTAAATTTGAGACTGACCGATAAGTAGGATATCCCAACATAGGGACGAGTACTTTGTCACCTTTATTAACGAAGGCTTGAGTAATATGGTGAATACCTTCTTTGGACCCCATTAACGGCAATATTTCATTATCTGCATTAAGGTCTATGTCATAAACTTTTTGGCTCCATTGTTTTATAGCCAATCGCAATTCAGGAATGCCATTATATCGCTGATAACCATGAACGTTATTTTGGATTGACCATGTTGTCAGTTCATTTATAACTACTTTGGGTGGTTCCAAGTCTGGACTTCCAATTCCTAAATTGATCACTTGAATATCGTTTCGATTGATTTCATTTATTTCCCTCAGTTTTTTAGAGAAGTAATATTCAGAAACGTTATTTAACCTATTTGCTTCAATAATTTTCATGTGTAATCGATTTTTCCAGGATGGTATTTCCCTAATATTTTTAATTCAATTGTCAAGGGTGTAAGTGCCTCAATTGTGCTTTGATAACTAACTTTTTCGTGAAGAATGAAATCTAAAAAAAACCTGTACTGAAAGGGTTTCCCGATTACTGGAGCAGATTCAATCTTGGTTAGATTTACACCCAATAAATGAAGTAAGGAAATTGCTTTTGATAATGCACCTGAAACGTTAGAGAGAATAATAGATAAACTTACTTTTGCTCCATCGGTAGATGTGTCGATGTGTTTTCCTAAAACGGCAAACCGTGTGTAGTTACTTTTGTCTGTTTCGATACCTTTAGCTAATAATTCCAAACCATATTCTTTAATTGCAAGTATACTTCCTATGGCAGCAATTTGCAGATTATCTTGTTCTGAAACTTCTTTTAGACTTAAAGCGGTGTCTGCCGATTCAACTAATTTAACAGTAGGATGGTTTTTAAAAAAAGCTCTGCATTGATTGAGTGCCATGTAATGAGAACTAACTTCAGTTAATTTATTAATAGTTGCTCCTTTTAACGCACCCAGGTTTTGTTCAATCCGTAGATAAGTTTCACCAATAATTGCTAAATCATTATTCCGAATGAGTTCTAAATTTTGAAGAATTGTACCAGATATTGTATTTTCAATTGCCATTAGTGCATAATCTACTTCCTCGTTTACCACTTTGGTGGTCAACTCTTGAAATGTAATAGAAGGTGAAATGTTAATTTCATTTCCAAATACGTTTTTTGCTGCCTCTTCATGAAAAGCACCTTTAATTCCTTGTATTGCAATCGTTTTTATTGTCATAATTATTTTAATAAAAATAGAAGCCTTCTGGTTTGGAAGGCTTCTTTTATATTAATTACATTAATATCCTTCATTCTATTGTCATAAAATATAAGTGATAATTGTATGTAAAATTAGTATTGTTCATTGTGTTTGTTTATCAAAAAAAGCCTTCCAATTTGGAAGGCTTTTCAATTAGGTAATCGATAAAACGTTTCCGGCTTCAGTAATTGAAATAAAATCTTTCCGTGTATATTTTAAAGTTTTTCATTTCCTTTGTTGAATGGGCAAATGTATGAAATATAGTTAATGAATTACAAGTAATTTTAGAATTAAATTCTACAACGGATACATGAGGCTTATTTATGAAAAAATATAGTTTTGTATTACGTCTCTTTATTAGATAAAAATTTTGAAATTGAAGTAGTTCCTAAAACAAAGTTGTCGCAAATCTATTTCTTTTGCGCTTTCTTCATTGGGTTTGCTGCTCCAGTGTGTCTACCTTTAGATCTGTTGTATAGCTCAAACCTAGTTGGTGCAATTTTCCTTGGCCATGAATTATTAGAAATATCAGTATCGGCAGTTTCCAAATTTGGATCTAATTCAATCGATATAACTTCTTTTTCAAAAAAGAAAACTTTAGAGACATTGTAGTTGTTAGATTTCCAGATTTCAGCTGGAATTCTTATGGTTTCAGAAGTTTTATCGTTAAATGTAAATTTTAAAATTAAGGGCATTACCAGTCCACCTTTATTTGAAAATGAAAGTTGATAGTAATTAAACTTACTTTTTAAAATAGCTAACTCGTTAGCACTTAACCCTTCAATAAACTTTTTATATTTTTTCTTATCTTTTTCGGTAACATCAAAAGGGTTGTAAGAGTTATAAAAATCATACAAAGAATTATCTTCTTCAGCATACGTTCTTTTAATATCCTTTTTATTTCTAGTAGTACTAATATCTTCTGGGAATTCATTCGCTTTAGCCTCAGCTAAAGGCTTCTCTATCGTCGGGTCTTTTGTGCTGATTTGAAACCATTGCACGTCATCCATCGAAATATCTACGTGATCAGTTGAGTAAAACCAACCTCTCCAAAACCAATCTAAATCAACTGCACTAGCATCTTCCATTGTTCTGAAAAAGTCAACCGGGGTTGGGTGTTTAAACATCCAACGTTGAGCATAAGTTTTAAAGGCGTGGTCAAAAAGGTCTCTACCCATAATTGTTTCACGAAGAATATTTAATGCAGTTGCTGGTTTTCCATATGCATTGTTTCCAAATTGGTGAATCGATTCACTGTTCGTCATAATGGGAGAGATATTACTTTTATCTCCTTTCATATAGTCAACAATTTTAGAGGCAGCACCTCTTCTGCTCGGAAAATCTCTTTCCCAGGTTTGTTCAGTTAAATACTGTAAAAAAGTATTTAATCCCTCATCCATCCAAGTCCATTGTCTCTCATCAGAATTAATAATCATCGGAAAGTAGTTGTGTCCAACTTCATGGATTATTACTCCAATCATTCCATATTTCATACGTGGAGAATACGTGCCATCTTCATCAGGTCTTCCATAATTGAAGCATATCATTGGGTATTCCATTCCCTGATCCTTAGCATGCACCGAAATAGCTACAGGATATGGATAGTCGAACGTATAGCTACTGTATGTTTTTAATGTTTGGGCTACAGCTTTTGTGCTGTATTGCTCCCATAATGGGTTTCCTTCTTTCGGGTAAAATGACATAGCCATAACATCTTTTGTTTCTTGGTGCACAACCATTGCATCCCAAATAAACTTTTTAGAAGATGCCCAACCAAAATCCCGTACATTTTCAGCTTCAAAAATCCAGGTTTTCATAGATTTAATCTTGCTTTTTTCAGCTTTTTCAGCCTCTTTCTGTGTGACAATAATTACCGGTTCTTTATCAGATTTTCGCGCAAGTTCTAGCCTTTGTAGCTGTTCTTTTGTTAAAACGTCAGTTGCATTTGAAAGGGTTCCTGTCGAAGCAACAACATGGTCACCTGGCACAGTTAGACTTACTTTATAATTCCCAAAAGGAACAGCAAATTCTCCTCTGCCTAAAAACTGCTTATTTTGCCATCCTTCTACATCGTTGTAAACGCACATACGCGGATAGAACTGGGCAATTACATAAAGACGGTTATCATCTTTTGGGAAATATTCATAACCTGAGCGCCCTCCAATTTCCATCATGTTATTTACATTATACCACCAATTAATAGTAAAAGAAACTTGCTCTCCTGCTTTTAATGGTGTTTCTAAATCAATTCTCATCATGGTTTTATTAATAGTATGTTTCAATGGCTTTCCATCCATCGAAACTTCAGTAATTTTAAAACCTCCATCAAAATCCGAATGAAGCCGTTTTATACTATTAAAAGATGCTCCTCTAATAGAACTCGTTTGAATTTTGTAAGTATCCGATGGTTTTGCTCTTACATTTTGGTCTAATTGAATCCATAAGTATTCTAAATCGTCCGGAGATTCATTATGGTAAGTAATGGTTTCTTCGCCCGTAATTTTTTGTTCACCATCATTCAAAGTAATATTCATCTCGTAATCAGCTCTGTTTTGGTAATACATATGACCTGGAGCTCCAGCAGCATTTCTGTATACATTTGGTGTTGCAACCTCTTCTTTTAATTGCTTAAATTTATTATGGTTAGTATTATCCTGAGCAATGGTAGAAGCTATAGTTAGGATGCAAAGTACTAGGCTAAATATATTTTTCATAGTGTATGTTACTTAAATTGAAATTCTTTAATCGAACTATGTTTTTTAAAAATAAAATCCTTTTTAATCGGGCTAGAATTAAAATAGGTGATGTTTTCTTGTTCCGGAAAAGTCTTAGTTAATATGTTGTTTATAATTTTTACTTTGTCTAATGTTTTTGGAGCATTAGAACTGAAATATAGATAAAGTGTATCGTCATTTTCGATTTCTTTGCCAACAAAAACTAATTCATTTTGTTTATCGTTAATCCAGATACTGAAATGATTTTTAATATAAGATGCTAAAATTTGATTAGCGTTCGGCAACTCTTTATCACTACCTAACTTTAACTCTCCTCGATTCTTTAAAGCTTTTTCAACATCATGTGCCGTCAACTTTATACTTATTTCAAAAGCCTTCAAATCCTTTTTATGATCGATAGTTGTAATACTTACGAAGTATTTATGTTCCAAAACAAAAGAACTGTTAAGGAACATTGCAGCAAGAATAATAATAATTGAAAGTATCCGCATTAATCTTCTTTTTAAAAGACCGTCAAATATAGAAAGATTAATGGTAAGATAATGTTCGGTAATTTACAAACGGTAAATACCTTCTAGATCCAACAGCAGAATAAGCTTATTCAAGGTCAGTTCAACACGCTTTGTAAGGTTTTGATACGATCTAATTTTCTTGTTTTAGTTTCTAGAAAAGAATCTGTGTAAAAGATCGTTTTTGGCATTTCGAATGTGTTCAATAGTTTTTCTAGGCTTGACTCAAGGTCAGAAATATTATTTTCTGATTCAATAACCAAAACGAGTCTTTGGCCGAGCAATTCGTCAGGTACAGAAGAAAAGAAAAAACGCGTGTTATGAAATAGGTTAGAGATCTTTGTTTCAAGCTCTTCTGGATGAATTTTTATTCCGCCAGAATTAATGACATTATCTATTCTTCCAATCCATTTAAAAGTTTGTTTATCAATAATTTTAATAATATCACTTGTAGTTATTATTGATGTTGATAAATGAGGTGTTTTTATAATAAGGCAGTCATCCTTGTTAGGTTGAAAAGTAATGTTTGGAAGTGCTTCAAAATACTTGCTTTTGTATTTTCCATTTATTTTTTTTACCGCGATATGCGTGATGGATTCCGTCATACCATAAGTGCTATAACAATGTGTTTTAACTTCTTGTAATTTGGATTCTAATATGCTGTTAACTGGAGCACCACCAATTATTAGTTGTTCAATTAAATTGAGTTTATCAGGCGATTGATTTAAAACAGTATTTACTTGCATCGGTGTCATAGCGGCAAAGCTTATTGATTGAACACAGTCAATAATCGGGTTGGATGAAGGTTTAACCGAAATTAAATCTAATCCTAAAACCATGGCTCTTACCAACATCATTTTACCAGCTATATATTTTACGGGTAGACAAAGTAAAGCTGTTTGTGGATTTTTTAAATTGAAATATTCCCCAGTTAATTCAGCACTTGCAATCATATCTGATTTGAGAAGGCGAATTAACTTTGGTTTACCGGTAGAACCTGATGTTTTTACAGATATCGATAGTTCTTCATTCCCCCATTCTTCTAGGAAGGCCCTTATTTCGGAATCATCAATGCTTAATAAGTTCTCGTTATCATAGTGTTTCCCGTTTATTTGAATTGACCACTTCATTGTTCTTCAAATAAAGATAAGTCCCACTTTACTTCTTGATTGTATGTCAGTTGGTCTCCACTTAGCGCAAGTGGACAATCAATATTATTTGTGTATAGTTGTCCTGTTCCCAATCCTTGAGGAAGTGGGTTGTTAAATTTAGCTGTATATTGAGATATAGCATTTAAGCCAATGTTAGATTCCAAAGCAGATGTGATCCACCAGGGAATACTTAATTCACCTGCTGCTTCAATCCACTCATTAGATCCTTTAATTCCTCCAATAAGACTTGGCTTTAAAATAATATAATGCGGTTGAATTTTCTCTAATAACAACTGTTTGTCTGCAAGCGTGGTAACACCTATCAGTTCTTCGTCTAATGCGATTGGAAGCGGTGAGAGTTCACAAAGCTTGGCCATTTCTTTGAATTGACCTTGTTTGATAGGTTGTTCTATTGAGTGTAAGTCAAATTCTGAAAGGATATTAAGTTTATCTAATGCCTTTTCTGGCTCAAAGGCTCCATTAGCATCTACACGGAGCTCTAAAACATCATGACTGTATTCAGCACGAATACTTTTAAGGATGTTCAATTCTTCTTCGAAATCAATTGCACCAATTTTTAACTTTAAACAGGAGAAACCGAGTTCTATTTTGGTTTTTATCTGCTCCAGCATAAAGTCTTTATTTCCCATCCAAATAAGGCCGTTTATTTTAATAGGGGAGTTAGAACGCACAAAATGAGAGCGGAAAAGATTTTTGCTGCCGCTAGCTTGAATGTCCAATAGCGCAGTTTCTAGTCCAAATTGGATAGAAGGAAATTTTGAGAGCCCATTCAATAACTCTTCTCTTTGATTAATGTTTTCACAAACGAATTGTAATTTGCTTTCGTATTCCTCCAGATTGTCAGGGCTCAACCCCTCAATGATGCTACATTCTCCAATTCCTTGCGAGTTTTCGTTGTCACAAAGAATTAAAAACCAAGAGTCTTTTGTTTTAAGAACTCCTCTAGAAGTTCCACTAGCTTGTTTAAATTGAAGCGTATGCTTTATGTATCTTGCCTTTAACATTGATTTACAAAATTATTCAATTAACTTGTTAATGGGGAGTTCTAATAATTCATTTCTTTCAAAAAACAAAGATAATGAATAAGATGCGAGGCGTAACTATTTTTGAATAGCATTCGCTATTTAAAAATAGTTTAACGAAGTCAGATTGTTTGTTGTCTTTATTCCCTGCGGGTTCACATAGTTTTTCATATACCGCTTCAAATTCCATCTTATTATCCAGATAGAAAGATGAAATTTTCATTGTCTCTAAAAAGCTATGTGAATTTTGATGCGAATGAATTATTAGAACTCCCCTAATGTAACAGAAAGCGGATAATAATTAAGAATGAGCAAATGCCATCTATTGGTTTTAAGTTAATAGGTTTGCCTTTACGTGTATAGAAAAAGTTGTACCTTTTCAAAAAGTTAGCATTTACAAAAGAAAAAACGATGAAAAAACTATTCATATTATTTATATCAATTGCAACAGCATGTGCGCAGCAAGATTCAACTGAATTTTTGGCAAACGAAGCTGCCGTAGAGCAGGTAATTATTGAGGAAGTTCCTAAGGAGGTAGACTCTGTGAAATATAATATCCCATGGTTAGATTCATTTTCTATCAACAATACCTTAATTAATAGGGTAGATTTACCTAGTGGGTATTTTCGAGAAAATGATAAGGAAGGAAATTTTGCCCATTGGTTGCGGAGGTTGCCTTTAAAAGAAGGAAACCCAGATATCCAATTGTATAATGGAGGGTTAAAAGGATATCAAAATGGACATGCTTATGTAATAAACATGGATGTTGGCTCAAAAGACTTGCAGCAGTGTGCGGATGCTACTATGCGTTTAAGGGCTGAATATTTATATGGCAACAATAAACACGATAGTATCCATTTTAATTATACGAATGGAGCAAATGTTCAATTTTCAAAATGGAAAAGTGGTTTATATCCCGTTCCAAAATCTGGAAAGGTTAATTGGGTGAATTCTACTAAAAACAATAAATCATATGCTAGTTTTAAAAAGTATATGATCCAAATATTTAATTACGCAGGGACTTTGAGTTTGAGTAGAGAATTAGAATCTGTAGCTATTGAAAGCATTCAGCCCGGTGATATATTTTGTCATGGAGGTTCTCCCGGCCACGCAGTTATGGTATTGGATGTTGTAGAAAATGACATGGGGAATAAAATGTTTTTATTGGCCCAAAGTTATATGCCTGCTCAAGAGATGCATATTTTAAAAAACCCTAATGATGAGGTTTTTTCACCTTGGTATAGTTTATCAGAAATTGGAGAAGTAATTATTACCCCAGAATGGACTTTTAACCGAACAGAATTAATGCGATGGAACTAATTACTTTCTAAAGAAGCTGTTAATAAATCCTTCCATTCTTCAAAAACAGGCAGAGAGTTATCTTTTTCAAAGTCCATGCAAACTAAAATGCTCCTTCCTTTAGTGCACAGCTCATTTCCATTTTTACCATTGGTTTTGAAGAGTTCATAAGAGAGTGTAAAGCTTTTTATTCCTACATGATCGCACTTTGTGACAATACAAATTTCATCATTTAAATAAATGGGAGAGATGTAATCAATTTCATTTCTTCCTAGAACTAATCCTTTTTTTCTCCAATCCCAATCAGACCCCGCCATTTCAGAAAGAAAGTCAATTCTTCCTTGTTCAAAATAGCATAAGTATTTACTGTTGTGAACATGTCCTGCCATGTCGATGTCTGCAAATCTTATTTCTAATTTCGTTTTCATATTGTAAGTTTATTAATCTAGTTTAGTAAAAACAGAGTTGTTACTTTTAAATTCTGGCACAATTTCCTTCATTTGTTGGACAAGAGTATCATTGTTTTGAGAAGAATAAGAGTTTATTAATTTTTCCACGTTTTCCTGAACTTCTGCTAAATTGTATTCACGAACTTTACCTATCAATATTTTATCGTGGTGCGTAGGAGAAGTATTCTCATCATTATTAAGTAATTCCTCGTATAATTTTTCTCCAGGTCTAAGTCCGGTTATTTTTATCTCAATATCTGTGTTTATTTCTAAACCAGAAAGTTGAATCATTTTTTCAGCTAGGTCAATTATTTTGACACTTTCTCCCATGTCAAAAACAAATATTTCGCCGCCTTCTCCCATGCTACCTGCTTCTAGAACAAGTTGGCAAGCTTCAGGAATGGTCATGAAAAAACGGGTAACTTCTTCGTGTGTAACCGTAAGTGGGCCTCCTTGTTCAATTTGTTTTTTGAATAGCGGAATAACAGATCCGTTGCTTCCTAGAACATTTCCAAATCGGGTTGTTATAAATTTAGTTTTAGACTCCTTGTTTAAAGACTGGGTGTATATTTCTGCAATTCGTTTAGAGGCACCCATCACATTAGTTGGGTTTACTGCTTTGTCAGTAGAAACCATTACAAATTCAGCAACTCCATTTTCATTGGCTAAATCAGCAAGTGTTTTTGTGCCCTGTATATTTACTTTAATTGCCTCTGCCGGGTTTCTTTCCATTAGAGGTACATGTTTATAGGCGGCAGCATGAAATACTACTTGAGGCTCAAAAGATTCAAACACATTTTTCATTCGCGTATAATTTGAAACGTCGGCTATTACAATTTCCCAATTACATTCTTTAAAGTTACTTCGAAGTTCCATGTCTAATTCGTAAATCGGACTTTCTGCTTGGTCTAGTAATACAAGCTGCTTTGGAGCGTATTTAAGTATCTGCCGAGCCATCTCACTTCCAATCGACCCCGCACCACCAGTAATCAAAATCACTTTATCTTTAATTTGAAGATTGATGTTTTCTTCATTGAGTTTTATTTCTTTCCTACCTAATAAATCTTCAATTTTAACTCTTTGAATTTGATTTGCTGTGAATTCTCCATTCATCCATCTATCGATAGGGGGTACTGAAGATACCTGAATGTTTAATTCTAGACATTTATCAATAATTTTCCTTTTGTTGATTGGGTTCATTTTCTTTACAGAAATAATTACACTATCAACTTGTTTTTTGTCTTTCCATTTTTCAAGCGCTTCAATAGACTTAATAGGAGATCTTTCCAGTAACTTCCCTTTTTTCTTCGAATCATCATCAATAAATCCGATTACATTATAAAGTGTATTTGCGTCTTTTTCTAATGTATGCTTTGTGATTAGTCCCATTTTCCCTGCCCCATAGATTACTACATTTTGGGTTGCACCTCTCGATTTATGTTGCTCGACATAAATTAGCTTCACTGCAATTCTAACGGTGATTAGCAAGAATACTGAGACTAAATATTCAACAAAAATGATAGGCAGAGGAAGAAAGAAGAAACCATCATAAAAATAAAATCGAAATGGGACGAGTGCCATAAATACCAAACTTCCAAGAGTTACTGTAAAGAATATTCTTTTTGCATCTTGCGTTCCGGTATGTCTAATAATTCCCGCATAAGTTTTTCCTAAAATAAAGGAAAGAGCTCTGACAAATATATAAATGGGAAGTGCTGGCTTTAATACTTTCCATTCGTTCTCCAGTATTATTCTGTCAATATTTACAAAATCAAAACGAACCAAGTATGCTATTATGAGCGCAAATAAACACAATACAATGTCTTGTATAAAGATCAATGATCTGGGTGTATTATTTTTAGGAAGTCTTATCACTTGACAAAGGTAGCTTTTGAATCGTTAAATAGAAACTTTTATAAATATCAAATTTAAATTGTGTAAAACCAATGGCATGTTTAAAATAATTAAGTAGTAATTGAATTATATTTGTTCGTAATCGTTTTTTTGAAAAAAGTACTCTTTATAGCGCATCATAGATTAGACCGGTCTCCTGGGCAACGATACCGGTTTGAGCAATATTTTTCTTATTTAGAAGAAAATGGAGTTTCTTGCCAATTATCAAATATTATTTCAGAAGAAGATGATAAGGTTCTTTATTCACATGGGAATTATATTAAAAAAGCGCTTATAGCTTTAAATGCATATCGTCAGAGAAAAAGAGAGTTAACATCCATTGTTAAGTATGATCTAGTTTTGATTTATAGAGAGGCCATTCTTACTGGATCTACCTTTTTTGAAAAGAAATTATCAAAATTAGGTGTGCCGATATTATTTGATTTCGATGATGCTATTTGGGTTAAAGATGTTTCAGAGGGGAATCAACGTCTATCATTTTTGAAAAATTCGAATAAAATAAAAGAGATATTACCACTGTGTAAACATGTTTTAGCTGGAAATGATTATTTAAAAGACTTTGCTTTACAGTACAATAGAAATGTGACGATTATACCTTCCACTATTGATACATTGAAGTATAAGCAGTTAGACATTCGAAATAATGAAGTGATTACAATTGGTTGGGTAGGGAGTCACACTACAATAAAACACTTTGAAACAATTGTTTCTGTCTTAATTAAATTAAAGGAAAAGTACAAAGAGAAAATAGATTTTAAAGTTATCGGTGATCCGGTTTACTTCAACAGTGATTTAGGCATTAATGGAATTGCTTGGGATAATAGTAGGGAAGTTGAGTTTTTTAACATGCTTGATATTGGGGTAATGCCGCTTCCTGAAGATGAATGGACAAAAGGAAAGTGTGGAATGAAAGGTCTTTTATATATGTCCGTAAATACACCGGCTGTAATGTCTTCCGTTGGAATGAATTCAGAAATAATAGCGAATGGCGTAAATGGTTTTTTAGCGGATACACAGGAAGAATGGTTTGAAGTGCTTTCGAAATTAATCGAAGATGAGAATTTACGAAAGTCAATTGGGTTGGCAGGGCGAAAAACCGTTGAAGAAAAATATTCTATGAATTCGCAAAAAGAGAAATATTTGAATTTATATTTATCCCTAATGAATTAGGAAGTTAGATCTTAATCGAATTTCACTAAAAAAGCATCGCTAAAAACAGATTGTCTGACTTCCTTTAAAGCTTGTTTTGCATCCTTTTTATCTTTATAGGTTCCAACATAATATTTGTAGTTAAATGGAGTGTTAGGATTTTCTAATTTAACTTCTTCAATCGCTTTGTTTAAAGATGTGAAATCAGGATTTGAAAGTCCAATAGGTCCAGTAGATGCCATTATTTGAATTTTCCAGACAGGAACATTTTCTTCAATTAGAACTTCCTCCATTGGAGTTCTCATTGAAATGTCGTGGTTTTTCTTTACGAAATTTCGAAATGACCTGAATATTGCCGAAACGATTAAGTCTTGTCCTTTTTCACTGTTTAAGTATATTTCTTCTTCTTTGTTTGTCATAAAACCAGTTTCTACCAGTATGGCTGGCATTTTACTGTCTTTTAATACCTGTAAGTTATATCTTCTGTCTGTTTTTAGCTTCACACCTCGACTATTTCTTCCTGCTTTATTTTTAAATTGTGATTCAACCATATTTGCAAGCTCAGAGCTTTTTTTAGTATTTAAATTGTGAATATGTGTTTCTGTACCAAAAACTTCAGGTTTGGTTGATGAGTTGCAATGAATTGAAATAAAATAATTCGCATTAATATCATTTGCGATTTTTATTCTATCGTTTAGTTCAATAAATGTATCCGTTTTTCGTGTGTAAATTATTTCAACTTCATGACCTAGATACATTTCGACATACTCTCCAAATTGCAAGGCCATTGACAGGTTAAGGTCTTTCTCTTGTTTAAATCCTGTGTCTGAACGCAGGTTTCCTGGGTCTGTGCCTCCATGACCAGCATCAATGACAAGTATGATTTTATTTTGAGAAAACCCAATTGAAACTGAGATGATTAATAATAATGTTAGTAATTTTTTCATTGTTTTAATCTTTAACAACCCTTGCGTAATATTGAATCTTTGGTGTCCAGTAGCTATTGTTTTCAATATTGCTAATCATAATACCTTTACTTGAAGAAGCATGAATCATAGAAATGGAGGAGCCTTTTTCTGAAGAAACTATTCCAACATGTGAAATGTTTTTCTTGCTGGATCCAAAAAAGACTAAATCTCCTTTCGTAGCTTGACCTGCTTTAATTTTTGAATATGTATCTCCTTGAGATTGTGCAGTTCGCGGAAGATTGTATCCATGGTGTCTCATTATGTACTGCGTAAACCCAGAACAATCAAAACCTTTTTTTGAGTTGCCTCCATACAAGTAGGGAACTCCTATATAATCTTTTGCATAAGAAATAATATTATCGCGTTGTACTGTTTTGTTGGTGATTGATGATAATGATTCTTCCTGAATAGGTGTATTTGCTGTTATTTCTTCAAATGGGATAGTATTTTTAAATAATTCTTGAAAGATTGCGTATGTTTTTAAAGCCTCTTTCTTACTTACTTTATTATTGAGGTATCTAATATGATTTGCCATTCCAAGTTGCATATCATATATGTATATATCAAATTTCAAACGAAATAATCCATCGGGGTCTTGTTGCTTAAATTGTCTGTAATTATTATATGCATTGTCTACGGAGTGTTTTTTCCTAGTTTTTGATAGCTGGTATTCAGCTAATGCATGAAATAGTTTTAACGTCGGACTATTATTAAATTCTTCTGTTTTTAGCAGTTTATGCGTTTTTTTGTAAACCTTTTTATAATTTCCTTGGTCATAATACATTTCAATATTATCCAGGATTTTGTTTTGAGAAAACCCTAGAATTGAAAACATTATTATAGGAATTACTATGAGATGAAACTTCATACTTAACTGCATAAGGCAAAAAAAGATAATTAATGAATATATTTGTGTCAATTGAAAAATGTATGCCAACAACTAAATGTTAATTTACTTGGGTGGGATACTATTATTTTATGTTGTCATTTTTAATACAATGCTATGATTAAAATATACCTATATGTACAGTAATAAGCGAAGAACGATTCAGCAATTTGTATTTGTTTTTTTACTTATTCCTTTTGTCGGGATAAGCCAAAAGGCAACATTAAAAAAGTTAGATAAGTACTTTCAAACGAGTCTAACAGCATGGAATATACCAGGAATGTCAATTGCAATAGTTAAAGATGATTCTTTGGTTTTTGCTAAAGGATATGGGGTTAGAGACATTGACACAAAAGAAGCTGTTGATGAAAATACGCTGTTTGCGATTGCATCAAATTCGAAATCATTTACTTCTGCAGCTTTAGCAATATTAGTCGACGAAGGGAAATTGAAATGGGACGATAAAGTTATAGATTACTTATCTTATTTTAAACTTTACGACCCTTATGTAACGCATTCTATGACTATAAGAGATTTACTTTCGCATAGAAGTGGATTGAAAACCTTTAGTGGTGATTTAATTTGGTATGGATCTTCTCATAGTCGCGAGGAAGTTATCAGAAGAGCAGGTTTTTTAAAGCCGAAATATTCGTTTAGAACCGAATTTGGTTATTCAAATATTATGTACCTAGCAGCGGGTGAAATAATACCAATAATTTGTAATACCTCTTGGGATGATTTTGTTAAGACTCGATTTTTTAAACCGCTTGGGATGAACAGAACAATTACTTCTGTCGAGGATATAAAAAGCATGAAGAATGTTGCTATTCCCCATAATAATATTGGTGGAGTTAATATGAAAGTTGGTTACATGAATTGGGATAATATTGGACCGGCCGGGAGTATTATTTCTTCTGCTAAGGATATGTCTCAATGGCTAAAATTGCATTTGAATGATGGGACCTTAAATGAAAAATCAATTATTCCTGAAGAACAAATAAGGGAAATGCGCCATCCACATGTAAGTAAAAGAGTTGGAGCTGGAAGTGAGTCTTTGTGGCCGACAAAACATTTTAGTGCGTATGGGTTAGGATGGGATCTTTTTGATTATAATGGCTATAAAGTAGTTACGCATGGAGGCGGTTATGATGGGATGATTTCTCAGACGGTAATGGTTCCAGCGTTGAATTTAGGGTTTGTTGTTCTAACAAATAATACAAACTCTTTACCCTATGCTCTAATGTTTTCTGTGTTAGATGAATATACCAAGATGGAAGAAAAACAAGATTGGGGCGATTTGTTTTTGGAATTTGATAAAAGTGGAAAAGAGGCGGAAGAAAGAGAAGCTTATAGCAATGCGCAAAAAAGGGTTCCAGACACAAAACCATCTATGCCACTTGGTCAATATGTAGGGACGTATTATGGCGAAATGTACGGTAAAGCAGAGGTAAAACAAATCAATGGTAAATTAGAAGTTCAATTTTTACCAACTTCGATATTCTATGGTAAACTGGAGCATTGGCATTATGATACCTTTACGATAGAAATGTCAGCTTTACCCTCATTGAAAAAAGGAAAGTGTAGTTTTGTTATTGATTCTCAGGGTGAGGTAGAAGAAATGCGAATTGACATACCTAATCCAGATTTTGATTTTACAGAATTAGAGTTTAAAAAAATAGATTAATGAAACTAGATATATTGGCTTTCGCCTCGCATCCAGATGATGTGGAATTAGCTGCTTCTGGAACTTTAATGACACATATTAGTCAGGGTAAAAAAGTAGGGATTGTAGATTTAACTAAAGGAGAGTTGGGAAGTAGGGGTTCTGCTGCCTTGCGCTCAAAGGAAGCGTTAGTTGCATCTGAATTAATGGGTATTGATGCTAGAGTCAACTTGGATTTAGGAGATGGATTTTTTAATAATGCAGAAAAAGAATTAAAGAAAGTAATTGAACAAATCAGGTATTTTCAACCAGATGTTTTATTGTGTAATGCTCATTCAGATAGACATCCAGATCACAGTAGAGGAAGTGAATTGGTTTCAAGGGCTTGTTTTTTAGCAGGCTTAAATAAAATTGAGACAAAGTACAATGGAGAACAACAAGCTCCTTGGCGGCCTCAGTCAGTTTTTCATTATATACAAGATAACTGGATTGATCCTGATTTTGTAATTGATATTACCGAAGTGTTTGATGGAAAAATGGCTGCTATTAAAGCATATGGTTCTCAGTTTTATAATCCAGAAAGTGATGAGCCTGCGACTCCGATTTCATCAATTGAATTTATGGAGCATATTAAAGGTAGAGCAATTGCTTTTGGAAGGATAATAGGTGTGAAATATGGTGAAGGATTTACCGTTGAAAGGTCGGTAGGCGTAAAAGATCTTACTTCATTAAAATAAAAATGTTGAGAAGTCGTTTTTTACATTGTAGTAGTTATTCAATATAATGCCTACTATTGTTATAAATAATAAGATTAAAATGAAAAGAGTTTTTCTAGTGGCCTTTATGGCAATAGCGTTTGTTTCGTGCGAAGATGCAGAAACAGAAGAATCAATTAATAGCGCGGTAAATGCGGGTGCTGAAGATAAGGATGATGAAATCTTATCTCTGAAACAACAATTAGCAGAGAATGACTCTACAATGAATTCTTATTTCTCTTATGTCAATGAAATTAGAGAGAACTTACAGATGATTTCGAAGGAGCAGGATTTAATTATTAATATTCAAGGAAATCCAGAGACGATTAGCGTGGATAATATTGATTTAATTCAAGAGTTAAAAACACTAGGAGTATTGATGTCTGAAAACGAAAATAAAATCAAGCAATTAAAAGCGGCATTGAAAAACGCTGATTACCAAATGGGTGAGTTTGAAGAAATGATAATGTCTTTAACTGAAGATGTTGAAATGAAAAATAGGGAGATTTTTGAATTGCAACAAGAATTGGAAAATCTAGACGGGGCTTTTTCAGAATTGTTTGTTGCTTTCGAGGAGCAAACAGAAGAGCTTGCTATTATAAAGGATGAATTGAATACAGCATATTTTACTTTTGGTTCTAAAAGCGAATTAACCGATAATGGTGTTATTACGAAAGAAGGTGGGTTTATTGGTTTGGGTAAAATCAGTAAATTAAAAGATGACTTTAACAAAACTTACTTTACCGAAGTTAAAATCTCTAAATTGACTGAAATTCCATTAGGCGTGAAAAAAGCAGATATTGTTACATCGCATCCATCTGATTCATATGAATTAATAGGGGAGGATATAATTGAAAAAATCGTGATTAAAGATGCTGCAGCTTTTTGGGGAGTATCTAAGTATTTGGTTGTTGTTGTGAAGTAATTATGTGTTGCCTAACTAGGTGTTTTGTTCGGTGGGTAGAAGTCGTTAGTATCTTTACTTAATTACAATTTAATTAATTGTAAATAAAAAAATTAGGTCATTTTAAATAACATAATACTCTCTACATGAGAAGTATGTGGGAATTGATCTACCAAACTAAATTTCTTTAATTCGTATCCAGCATTCCTTAATTCAACTCTATCGCGGGCTTGTGTAGCCGGGTTGCAACTTACGTAAACGATCCGTTTAGCACCTAAATTAATTACTTTTCTTAAAGTTTTAGGAGCAATTCCAGCACGTGGTGGATCCAAAACAATTGTGCCGATTTTACCTTCGTATTGTGGGTATTCTTTTAAAAATTTACCAACGTCAGCAGCGTAGAAATCAATATCATTAATACCGTTCAATTTTGCATTCCGTTTTGCGTTATCTATTGCAGAGGCAACAATATCGACGCCGATAATTTTAGTTTTTTTTGTTTTTGATGCAAGTATTTGCCCAATGGTTCCAGTACCACAGAATAAATCCATCACAACTTGATTTTCTATGTCATTATCTTCAAACGTATAATCAACCACTTTTTGGTACAATTTTTCAGCACTTGCTGGGTTGGTCTGAAAAAAGCTTTGCATACTGATTTCGAATTTCAAACCTAATATGCTTTCAATAATGGTTTCATTTCCGGTAACTAAACCACTAGGACCTTGCTCTAGCTTGGCTCTGTCGGCAACATCATCATTAATCGTATGAATAAAACCAGCCAAGCGACTACCTAAAATTTCTTTAAGAAATACCGCAAAAGCATTTTTGTCAAATTTATTTGAATCAGTCGAAGTGGTAACAAGGTTAAGCAATAACTCATCATTTGAAAAGCTCTTGCGTACTACTAAGTGCCGGTAAAAACCTTCTTTCTTTGGCGGATGCCATGCTGGTAGTCCTGTTTGTTCTAAGTAGATTCGAATATCTTTTAAAGAATCCTCCATTTGTTTATCAAACAATCCGGAGTCTTTATCTAAATTTTCAACTTTCCACCAAGTTCCAGTGTGCTTAAAGCCAAGTCCAAAATCGTCGTGTTCTTCATTGGTGTTAATGTCATGTCGAATTACCGAAAATGAATATTCCATTTTATTACGGTAATTATATACCTCTGGAGATTCAATGTATTCATCAAAGAGTTCTTCTGTATTGTCTATTTCACCAATCTTTCTAAACAAGTCTAAAGCAGTTAGTTTCTTGTACTCTTGTTGTTTGCTAATAGGTAATGTAATGTAAGGTGCTCCTGAAATAGGTTGGAAAGGAACTTCAATCTCATCTGCAGAAGGAGTAATGACTTCAATTTTTCGCGCTTCGGCAAAACGCTTTTTCTTTTTCATTACTTTGGCCTTTACTGTTTGTCCAGGAATACCATTGATAACAAATATTACGAAATCACCATCTTCCGTTTTTACTCGGCTAATCCCTTTTCCTCCAAAGGCCATGTCATGAATTTCTAATTCAATTATATCTCCTTTTTTAAAATTCATTTGAAGCTAGTTTAAAATCAGATGTTGTATGGAATGTGATTGCTGGGTAGTCTCCTTGTGCTTGCGTAAGTAGGAAAGGGGAGTCTGCTAAGAAAACAGGGTTTTCATCTTTGTCGTATCCAATGTTGTTGACTTTTCTTCTGATAAACTCATCTAATTGCGTCTGATCGGTAGTAGTCATCCAGCAAGCTTTATGATGTGGCTTGGTACGAAAACTTGCCGTAGCACCGTATTCGTGCTTCAGTCTATATTGAATAACTTCAAATTGTAATTCTCCAACAGTTCCAATAACTTTTCTATTACCGGGTTGTATTACAAATAACTGAGCAACACCTTCATCGGTTAACTGTGATAATCCCTTTTCTAATTGCTTAGATTTCATTGGGTCATCATTTTGCACCTCTTTAAAAAGTTCTGGAGAGAAACTAGGAATTCCTTTATACATCATTTTCTCCCCTTCGGTAAGTGTATCTCCAATTTTAAAGTTACCTGTGTCGTATAGGCCAATAACATCCCCCGGGTAAGCCACATCTATTACTTCCTTTGAAGAGGCCATAAAGCTAGTAGGGTTGGGGAACTTGAATTTCTTGTCCAATCTTATGTGCTGGTAAAATGTATTTCGTTTAAACTCTCCCGAAACGATTCTTAAAAATGCAATTCTATCTCTGTGTTTAGGATCAATATTCGCATGTATTTTAAAGACAAATCCACTGAATTTTTTCTCATCTGGGGTTACCATTCTCGTGTCAGATTCTCTACCACGTGGAGTAGGAGATATTTCAGTAAACCCGTCTAGTAATTCTTGAACCCCAAAGTTGTTCAAAGCAGAACCAAAAAAGACAGGAGCTACATCTCCTGAGAGATAAGTATTGATATCAAACGGATCATAAACTCCGTTTACCAATTCTACTTCTTCGCGCAGCATAGTAGAATCTTCTTCACCTATGTAATCCTCTAGTTTATTATCCTCGATTCCATCAATTGATATTACATCAGTTTCGATACCCGTTTTATTACCTGAAAACAAGTTTAAGCTGTTTTTATAGAGGTTAAAAACACCTTTAAATGTGGATCCAATACCAATTGGCCAACTCATCGGGCGAACTTTAATTTTTAATTTTTCCTCAATTTCATCTAATAAGTCGAATGCATCTCTACCTTCTCGGTCCATTTTATTAATAAAAACAATAACAGGAGTATTTCGCATACGACATACTTCCATTAGTTTTTCCGTTTGCCCCTCAACACCATTGGCACAATCAATTACCATAATTACACTATCAACAGCGGTAAGTGTTCTGTAGGTATCTTCAGCAAAGTCTTTGTGACCAGGAGTATCTAGAATGTTTATTTGCTGTCCATTATAAGAAAAAGCCATTACGGAAGTAGCGACAGAAATACCTCTTTGCTTTTCAATTTCCATAAAATCGGAAGTCGCAGTCTTCTTAATTTTGTTGTTCTTAACTGCTCCAGCGGATTGAATTGCTCCACCAAATAACAAAAGTTTTTCAGTTAAAGTAGTTTTACCAGCATCTGGGTGACTAATAATTCCAAAGGTTCTTCTTTTGTTAATCTCTTCTATAAAGCTCATTAAATCGCAATTAATTAAGGTGCGCGAAGATATTGTTATTTAAAGTAAGAAACAAGACGAATGAAATAATCAAATATGTGGCAAAAAAAAACTCGAAAATTAACAAAAAAGAGTACAGAAACTTGTCACACGCCAGGTGCATTTCAGATAAATTATTTGAGGTTTTTAAATAAAATCTCAAAGACACAATCATGATTCATAATGGGTGCTTTTTCAGGATTAACATCCGTAAATTTTATGGTTTCAATATACTTGTACCCTAAATTCTCATACCATTTTTTTAAACTATGTTTATGGGGCATTTCTAGAGTTGGAGAGAACAACAATTCTATATGCAACTTATCTACCTTATCTTTTTTTAGAAAGGTTTCAACATAATTAATAAGTTGTTTTGCAATTCCTTTTTTTCTGTGGCTGTAGAAAGTTGTAAGCATACCAAAATACCATTTTGTATCGATCTCATAAACTTTAATTGTAGCTACAGGTTGATTTCCATCAAAGGCAACGATTAATTCACCACTATTAGCTGATTGTGTAAGGTTTTCTGCATTGGTGCGTTCATATTTGCCATCTGTTGGCCATATGCCTTTTTCTTCATCTAAATAGATGTCATTAACCTGTTGGGAAATTATATTTAAATCCGATTCCGACAGATTAGCATAACGTTCTATTCGAATATTTCCGTTTGTTTGCAATTGCATTGTAGAAGTTTATGCGTAGAAATTAAGGTGTCGAAGATATTGGATTTGAAATAGGAAACAAAGAGAATAATTAAGACTTGTCGTTGGTTAGTATAAAAAAGATACTTTTACTATTCAAATTCATGAAAGTTTGGATATAATTAAAATTCCATAAATGAAACTGGAAAAAATGGATTTCTGCTGTTAGAAAATAATTATGAAGAAAATTGGAATAGATGCCATTTCATTTTATGTACCATCATTGTATGTAGACCTAAAGAAATTGGCTGTTGAGAGAAACATAGAATTTGCAAAGTTAAATAAAGGTCTTGGTTTAAATAAAATGTCCTTCCCAGACGTGAATGAAGACGCAGCTTCTTTTGCTGCAAATGCTCTTCTTGAATTAATATTCACTAATGAAATTGACCCACATACTATTGGCAGAATTTATTTAGGAACTGAAAGTGCTTTAGACGCAGCAAAACCAACATCCACCTATGCAATTGAAGCTATAGAAAACCAACTAAGTAACCGTTTTGGTCCAAGATGCTTTAAAAATTGTGATGTATTAGACATGACTTTCGCTTGTGTAGGAGCGGTTGATGCCTTACACAACAGTATGGATTGGGTAAATAGCGGAGAAGGTAGAAAAGCCATAGTTATTGCCTCAGATTTTGCGAAATACGAATTGAATTCTGGTGGAGAATATACTCAAGGGGCTGGTTCAGTAGCGATGTTAATTACAGAAAAACCAAGGATAATTACTCTTTCTAATACCTGGGGTGTTGCAACAAAAAGTGAGGGAGATTTTTTTAAACCTCGCAGGGTTTTCAATAAATTAAAAATATTAAAAGAAACTGCAAAATTGTTAGCTGTAGAAATTTCAGATAAAGAAGCGCAAACTATTATTAAAAATAATAACTCTGAATTTTGGTCGAATTCTAACATTAATTTCGAGTTATTTAAAGAAGAACCGATTTTTGACGGGCCATATTCTAACACCTGTTATCAAGAAAGAATATTTGAAGCACTTGAGCATTTTAAAAATCAAAAAAATCTAAATGTTTTACAAGATTGGGACCATCTAATATTCCATCTTCCATATGCTTTTCAGGGCAGAAGAATGATTGTAAAAAACTGGGTCTCCTGGTTAAAAGACAACGGTGAAATTCAAAATTTGTATGCTGAAATAGGCGACTTTGATTTTGACCATGCTTCAGCATGGTACAAGCTGGCTAGTAAATCTAAATTATATGACTCCTTTATTAATGATAGGGTTGCTCCTGGAGAAAAAGCATCTTCTGAAATTGGAAACATGTATACAGCATCTATCTTTATGTCATTGCTGAGTTTCCTTAATTATTCTTTCAATCAAAACAATGCTATTTCCAATAGCAAAATTGGTTTTTTTAGCTATGGAAGCGGATCAAAATCTAAAATATTTGAAGGGCAAATTGAGCCTACATGGAAAGAAAAAATAAAAAATTCAAACTTATTTTCATTTTTAGAAACTAGAAAAGAAATTAGCTTTGAAACATATGTCAAGTTACATAAAAACCAATTGGATAAACCTGTTAATAGAACAGATGCTATTCATCTTGATTACATAGAAAAATCTCCTACAAATATTGGTTTACGCCAATACTCAAAAATAAATGTCTGAAAAAATTATAAATAAAATTGCAAATAGCCCATTAATAACTTTAGCGCTTAAAGCCTTTAGCCCTAAACTTGAACGAGTGGAAATTGACATTAAAAAATGGATTTCTGCTGGCAGAAAATAATTAGAGAAGAATGAGCAAGAAAAGTGTTGTTGTAATAGGAGGAGGGGCAGGTGGTTTTTTTGCTGCTATTAATTTGGTCGAAAATAATCCAGAAGTTGCTGTAACAATTTTAGAGAAATCAGGGCATGTATTGGGAAAGGTAAAAGTTTCCGGTGGAGGTCGATGCAATGTAACGCATGCTTGTTTTGTGCCAAAAGACCTTGTTAAGTTCTATCCAAGAGGAAATAAAGAGTTACTGGGTCCTTTTCATCAGTTTATGACAGGAGACACTATGGAATGGTTTGAAAACAGAGGAGTTCCCTTAAAAATGGAAGACGATAACCGTGTTTTTCCTACTTCTAATTCTTCTCAAAGTATAATTGATTGTTTTTTAGGAGAGGTAAAGCGCTTAGGTATAGCTGTAAAAAAAAATTGTGGTGTAACTGAAATAACAAAAACACCCGATAATTGGCAGCTGAAAACTTCTTTTGGAGATTTGGAAGCTGATGTAGTTATTGTCGCATCAGGAAGTAGTAAGTTGGTGTGGGGAATGCTTGAGAAATTGGGGCATAGCATCATTGAACCTATGCCATCTTTGTTTACCTTTAATACAAAAGATACACGACTAAGGGATTTGTCAGGTTTGGTAGCCTCAAGTGTGGAGGTTAAAATAAATGGAACGAAATTAAAAGAACGTGGACCTCTTTTGGTAACTCATTGGGGGATGAGTGGACCAGCAATTTTAAAGTTGTCCTCGGTAGGAGCGAGAATACTTCATGAAATGCAATATAAATTTACGATATCAGTTGACTGGTGTTTTGAATATGATGAAGAGGATGTTCGAGAAACTTTTATAGAAATGAAAGAAAACAACTCTAAGCAGCAACTACAAAAAACGAGGTTATTTGAATTACCAAAGCGCTTGTGGTTTTCATTTCTTAATTATTGTCAAATCCCTGAAGATAAAAATTGGGCTGATATTTCTAAAAAGGAAATGAATAAATTGATAGAAACATTGAAGCGAGGGCAATTTAGTGTAAATGGAAAAAGCACAAATAAAGAAGAGTTTGTAACATGTGGTGGAATTGATTTAAAAGATATTAATTTCAAAACCTTCGAGAGTAAGTTGCAGCCTAATCTGTATATTGTGGGAGAGTGTTTAAATATTGATGCTTTAACTGGGGGCTTCAATTTTCAAGCTGCATGGACAGGAGGTTATATAGCTGGAAAGTCAATAGAGTTTGATTAACGGTAGATTGATTTAATTCAATATTATTAACTTTGCCCAACTAATTTATCATATGAAATTAATTGAATGTCCGAGGGATGCGATGCAGGGGTTACACGATTATTTGTCTGTTGAAGATAAGGTTCGGTACATTAACGCAATTTTAAAAGTTGGTTTTGACACAATCGACGCAGGGAGTTTTGTTTCTCCTAAAGCTATTCCACAAATGAAAGATACGGCTGAGGTATTATCTAAATTGGATATGAGTTCAACCAAGTCAAAACTATTGGTAATTACGGCAAATAAAAGAGGAGCAGAGGAGGCCGTACAATTTGATGAGGTTTCTTATTTGGGTTTTCCTTTTTCTATTTCTGAAACTTTTCAAAAACGGAATATTAATTCGACGATTGAAGATTCACTTAGAAGATTGGACAATGTGCAAAACCTATGTGTAAAGAATAATAAGAAATTGGTTACTTATTTTTCTATGGCATTTGGTAATCCTTACGGAGATGAATGGAGTCCCGAAATTGTTGCAAATTGGGTAGGAAAATTAATTCAGGAATCAGGAGTTAACGTACTTTCTCTTTCGGATACTATCGGAACTTCTAATTCCGATTCAATTAAATGGTTGTTTGAGTATGTTATTCCTAATTTTCCAGAGGTTGAAATAGGGGCACATTTACATACCACTCCAGATACATGGAAAGAAAAGATAGCTGCAGCCATACAGAGCGGATGCAGGCGTTTTGATGGTGCAATAAAAGGGTTTGGGGGTTGTCCAATGGCAACCGATGATTTGACGGGTAATATGGCAACTGAGAATATTATTTCGTATCTTAACGAAAATAATATGGATCATGGACTCAATGAAAAAGCTTTTAATGATGCATTGATGATGTCTTTAGAAATATTCCCGAATTAAAAGATGACACTTAAAACAAATAGAATTATTACAATAGGATTAGCGTTACTATTCATATTGTCTTTTCTAATGCCTGCATTGCGAGGTCCATTAGGAATTGAATTAAACGGGTTTTCTGTTTTTGGGGGGAATATAGCTACGGTTGTTTTTGTAGAAGGTTTATCTGATTATTTATTGTTTTTGTATACTGCTTTAACCAATGTATGGGTTGTTCTTTTGCTAATTTGGTCTTTACGGAGTAAGGTTAAAACTGTGCCTACTCTTATATTGTCTTTGTTAGCTGTTACTTCTGCATTTTCATGGAAATTCAATATGGAAGGAGATGGAGTGCTGTTGATGGGGTATTGGTTTTGGGTAATTAGCATTGTATTAATAATAAGCTTTACGATTTACCGCTCTTTTAGGCCCCCCCTTATTTGAGTTGCATCATAAATAAAATGCCTTTTACTTGTTCTATTCGTTGCAATAAATGGGTTGTATTTAGAAGCATGAATGGATGTTGATGGAGTAGAACAATTCAACTAGAAAAAAAGTTATAACTACCGCTATATAATCGTTATATAGCTTTCAAATATCCCTTTCAAAACCTATATTTGCATTCAAGTTATTTGAAGTTCGGGAAGCGCAAGAGTTATAAATAAACGATTGTTTAGCTTTAAACGACTTCATTTATTAAAATTACATAATAAGATGTTTGATAATTTATCCGATAAGTTTGACAGAGCCTTTAAGGTATTAAAAGGTCATGGTCAAATAACAGAAATAAATGTTGCAGAAACCTTAAAAGAGGTTAGAAGAGCTTTGCTAGATGCTGATGTTAATTTTAAAACTGCTAAAGATTTTACAACTAGGGTAAAAGAAAAGGCATTAGGAGAAAACGTTCTTACAGCAATTTCGCCAGGTCAGTTAATGACTAAAATTGTTCATGACGAGTTGAAGGATTTAATGGGTGGTGAAAATGTAGAGTTAAGTTTTCAAGGAAATCCAGGAGTTATATTAATGTCTGGTTTGCAAGGGTCTGGTAAGACTACGTTTTCAGGAAAATTAGCGAACTACCTTAAAACTAAAAAAGATAAAAAGCCTTTGTTGGTAGCCTGTGATGTATATAGGCCGGCTGCAATTGATCAATTGCATGTAGTTGGAGAGCAAATAGGTGTAGAAGTATATTCAAATCGAGACTTAACGGATCCTGTTGAAATTGCTCAAAAAGGAATTCAACATGCGCGGAGCAATGGATTTAATGTCGTAATTGTCGATACAGCAGGTCGTTTAGCTGTGGATGAGAAGATGATGGATGAGATTGAAAAGGTGAAAAGAGCCATCCAGCCAACTGAAACATTATTTGTAGTAGATTCTATGACGGGTCAAGATGCGGTTAATACTGCAAAAACTTTTGACGAAAGAATTGATTTTGATGGAGTTGTTTTAACCAAATTAGATGGTGATACGCGCGGTGGAGCTGCTTTATCAATTAAAACGGTAGTAAATAAACCAATTAAATTTATTGGTACTGGAGAGAAAATGGAGGCAATTGATGTTTTCTATCCAGAAAGAATGGCGGATCGTATTCTTGGGATGGGAGATGTTGTTTCTCTAGTTGAGCGTGCTCAAGAAAATTTTGACGAAGAAGAAGCTAAAAAGCTTCATAAGAAAATACAAAAGAATAAATTCGATTTTGATGATTTCCTTTCTCAGATAAAGCAAATTAAGAAAATGGGAAACATGAAAGACCTCATGGGTATGGTTCCTGGCATGCGGAAAGCAATGAAAGGGGTTGAAGTTGACGATGATTCATTTACTCCAATTGAGGCAATCATTAATTCAATGACTCCGCAAGAAAGGGCAAATCCAGAGTTGCTTAAAACAAGCAGGCGTCAAAGAATTGCTAAAGGAAGTGGAACATCAATTCAAGATGTAAATAAACTGATGAAGCAGTTTGAAGATATGCGTAAAATGATGAAGCTAATGTCTAATAAAAAGAACATGGCTAACATGATGCGCCAAATGAAAGGAATGGGTGGTAAAATGCCTTCGTAAAATAGATAATAGGCTTGAGTTTCTATTTTATAAACCAACGTCTAATATCAATAGTCATAAATTATGGTATTACTAGACGGGAAAAAAACAGCACAAGATATTCAGTTAGAGATAGCTGAAAAGGTAAAAGGGTTAAAAGCAGAAGGGAAGAAAACGCCACATTTAGCAGCTATACTTGTTGGTGGTGATGGTGCAAGTTTAACCTATGTAAATGCAAAAGTAAAAGCATGTGAGAAAGTGGGATTTGAATCTACTTTGGTTCATATGGATACAACTACCTCGGAGGAGGATTTATTGAATAAGATTGATGAATTGAATAATGATGATTCTATAGATGGCTTTATTGTACAGTTACCATTGCCAAAGCATATTGACGAAACAAAAGTAACGCTAGCTGTATCTCCTAGTAAAGATGTAGATGGGTTTCATCCAGAGAATATTGGTAAAATGTGTTTAAATTTACCAACCTTTTTACCAGCTACTCCGAATGGGGTTTTAGAAATGCTAAAGCGATATAATATTGAGACTTCCGGAAAGCATTGCGTTGTAATTGGAAGAAGTCATATTGTTGGTTCTCCAATGAGTATTTTAATGGCACGAAATGGTAATCCAGGAAATGCAACAGTAACACTCACTCACAGTAGAACTGCAAACTTGAAGGAGATATGTGCTACCGCTGATATTTTAATTGCAGCTGTCGGAAAACCATTGTTTGTGACAGCTGATATGGTTAAGCCGGGAGCGGTAGTTGTCGATGTAGGAATTCATAGAGTAGAAGATGCGTCAAAAAAATCTGGATTCAAATTACTAGGAGATGTAGATTTTGCAAATGTTGCGGAGAAATGTTCGTACATATCTCCAGTTCCTGGAGGTGTTGGTCCTATGACCATTGCTTCATTGATGATGAATACTCTGTTAGCAATTGAATTTAAATAGTTACTTTATTCAATCGAATAAACAAAGAATTTGCAGTTCAGAGTCATTTTTTTCCGTTCAAGGGTACTTATTACTAATCTTACTGCGGATGTTCATACTTCGAATACATTTACAGAGAAATTGTTACAGCATGAATTATCTGTAATTTTATTATCGAAGTTGTAAGAAAGAAAACAAAAGTGAGTGACAAATGGGTGTCTTTTTGTTTTTCGTCCTGAATATAATTTGATATTGTTTAATATTTAAGTATTTTTGTTAAACAAAACTAACTTGACATGAAAAATATTATTATTTCTGCAGTATTTTTTTTCGTAACCGGTACTTTTTTTTCGCAGTCTTGTAGCGATTATAAAATAAGGTTGTCTCGAACAAATTCCTTTTTCTGCAATGGATGGGAAGGTAATTCGATAGCAGTAAAAATAAACAATGTAATTGTATATCCAGATGTCACGCTTGGTGCAACCCAAAATGTTTTTGATTTTTATTTTCCCGTCAGCCCTGATGATGTTGTGAGTGTTCTATTTAAACGAAATGGATCCGATGCAGATTGTTGTAAATATGAAATTTTCGATGGCAGCAATAATCTCGTTGAAACGAGAAATGGCGATGGTACTGGGTCTAGCGGTGGCCCTGAAAATGTGTTGGGTCTATTAGCTTGTCCAAGTGGACTGAAATGCGGTACTTACAAAGTTGAGATGTTTGATTATTATGGCAATGGGTGGGGTGGTTCTTTTATACAAGTTTATATAAATGGGAACCCAGAGGTCATTGGTGAATTCGAAAACTTGAGCTATGCTTGGGCAGATACCGAAGATGTATCTTTTAGTGTTGAATCTGGAGATTCAATTGACATAGTTTGGATGCCAGATCCGAGCGTTTCTTACTCAGGTTATTATAGTTTTATAGCCTACAAAGTTTTTGACGAAAATGACAGTTTGCTGGCTTTTGTAGAGACATTTGATACAACTGTATTGGCTAATACTTACAATTTATTATCCTGTCCAAATATACTTCCTTCAGCTAACTTCACATCAACAACAACTTCTACATGTTCTGGCGTGGTCGACTTTTTTGATGCTTCTTCTAATAATCCAACGCAATGGCTTTGGGATTTTGGCGATGGAAATACAGATACAATTCAAAACCCAATTCACAATTATGCAAACTCTGGATTGTACAATGTAACACTTACAGTAACCAATTCAACCGGGAGCAATACATTGATATTTAATGATTATATTTCGGTGAATATAGGTGCCACTTATCCTGTGCCGGCATCTTGTGTTCCCACTACGCAAAATGGTTCATTGGGGTTTGGTATTAACAATGTGACATTAGGAAATCTTGACCGATCCTCTGGTGATGCATCCGAGGGGTATTCAGATTTTACCTGTGATTCAACAGCTCTTTTTATTGGATATACTTATCCAATCACTATAACTCATGATAATCCAACTTTCCATCAGTGTGCTGTATGGATTGATTACAATAATGATGGTTTTTTTGATGACGTTTCTGAGCAAATTGTCTACAGTCCAAGTTCTTTGGTTACGGAAGGAGATTTTCAGGTTCCATCTTCCGCTATTTTAAATGCTCCATTACGGATGAGGGTATGGGCGGATTACGATTTAGCTGCCGCAGCGGATCCTTGCGCGCCACCTCAATTTGGCCAGATTGAAGATTACACTATTTTTATACTGCAAAACACTTCGCCGCCTTCTGCAGATTTTTCTAGTAATATTTCCTATACATGTGATGGTGTTGTTCAGTTTTCGGATCTTTCAACAAATGCGCCTTTTGCCTGGCAGTGGGACTTTGGAGATGGCAACACTTCGGTCGTTCAAAACCCCAATCACACCTATATAAACGATGGTGTTTATAATGTTCAAATGACATCCTCAAATGCATTCGGAGACGGAATAATCACAAAAATGTCTTTAGTTGAGGTGAATACTGCAGATAATCTAATTCCTGCAGACTGTTATCCTGGCACTGTAGATTATTGTTGTGGATATGGAATAGAAAATGTAGTTTTTAACTCAATTGATAATTCATCATCCAATTCTAGTGAGGGGTATGTTGACTTTTCTTGTGAAAATCAAACTATTGTAAATATAGGAGATACCTACTCAATTAATATTTCGACCGGACTAGACAATCCTCAAGACACTAAGGTTTGGTTAGATATCGATAATAATGGCTTTTTTGATAATGATGAATTATTGTTGGAAGCTTATAATGCATATAGCTTCAGTGCTAATATTACTATCCCTTCCACTTCATTTCTCAACACTCCGATTAGGATGAGGATTTCGTCCGATGAGGTAGGGAATAATTTTGGACCTTGTGATAATTTGATTAGAGGTCAGGCAGAAGATTATGCTGTAATTGTGAATGATGCTACTCGTCTTAAACAGAACGATTCGTTTGATTTTAAAATGTATCCAAACCCTTCCAGTGGCACTGTTACTTTTGATATAGGAAATACTGAATTAGATAAAATCAGCATATATAGTTTAATGGGGAAGAAAATAGTTGATTATACTTTTTCATCACCCTCAACTTCAATAAAGCTAGATCTTAATGAATTGAAAACAGGATCTTATTTAGTTGAATTAATTGACTCAATCGGTTTTAGGTCAGTTAAAACATTAGTTATTCAATAAATTTTAAAATCAGAAGTTCTGTTTACTATTTCCTGTTCGTATTTATAACTCAATTCCTTCTTAATTAATAAATGGATGCTGCAAATTCTATTTGTTGTCCGATTTAACCTTAGTACTTCCTACAAATCGAAAACCAATATATGGAGAGGCTCCTTTATAAGGTTCGGAAGATTTAATCTGTAGGTAGTAGGGAAGACTTCCCCAAGAACCTCCTTTTGTAATACTTGAATCCGCTATCATTTCAGCTACATTTCCACTCATGCAATACACGCCATAGTTGTTAGGATGGTAGCTGTTTACTGGTCCTGTTATCAATAAGCCATCTTGGGCAGCAGCATCCCTTAGTTCTGACTCGGAAATCCCAGATACTAAATATGTACTTCCAATGTCTAAAACCCACCTATCTTTAGCTGGTCTGTAATTACACAACATGCATCCTTTAGCATTTCGAATGTATGGTCCTCCCCAAGGATAAGGACTTTCTTGCAATCCTCCTCTGGCAGCTAGTTCCCATTCTTTTGCTGATGGTAATCTGAATTCATAATTTTGATATTTCCTTTTAGGAAACTTATTGTATTCTTCTGTGAGCCAATTACAGAAAACTTCGGCTCCCTCTTTGGTAATATTTACAACAGGATAATTACTGTAATTAGGGTGAGTAGTATAATCATTTTCAATTACAGCAGGGTAGTCCATTTCTGTTATCCATAAGCTATTATCACTTGCACATTTTCGATTCGATGCACTTTTAAGAAAAAGGTTGTAAAGTTGATTGCTCACCTCATATCGACTTATTAGAAAGCTATTATCTCCTGAAATTTCCGAAAGCATACTTTCAATAAGTTTAGCGCTTAATTCAATTTCTTTTTTAGGCTTTAATGTTTTAAAATCAACAACCTCAATAAAGTACCTAAATCCGATTTTACTACTTGCTTTTGTAAAACCTTCAAATTCATCTTTTCCATCAATCTCTAGAAATGGTGCACGACTTCCCCAGCTTCCTCCTTTCGTTCTGCCATCTTTAGAAACCATTTCAGCCACATTTCCGCTCATATTGTACAATCCATATGCATTGGGCCAATAAGATTTTGCTGGAGCTGTTACATCAGCATTGTCATTTAAACTGCCAGTAACGCCCATGAGATCGCCTCTTCTTCTCACATAATTCGCATTGATTTGACCTTTGAACTTCTTGTCAGTCCTTCTCATTTCTTCGCCTTTCCATGGGAAAATTGCATTGGGATTGCCTCCTCTAGCTGCTAGCTCCCATTCCGCTTCAGTAGGAAGGCGAACATTTATCTTTTGTACAGGGTGTTTTGGATCATTACTAAACTTATCGTTCAATATCATTTCAAGCCATTCACAATAACTTTCTGCTTGTTTTTTTGTTATACCTACCAATGGATAGTTGCGATAAGCAGGATGTCGGAAATAATAGGCTACATAAGGTTCGTTATATCCCTGTTTGTTCCTCCAAACCGTAGTGTCTGGAAGCATTTTGTTATGAGTTTCCATACCTTGATTTTTCTTTATGTAATATAAATATTCGAGATATTGTAAGTTGGTTAACTCAGTTTGAGCTGCCCAAAGAAAGTTTGCTTTAATAGGTTCGCAGTTAAGAATTTCAAAATCAGCTTTAGGATCCTGTGCAAAACAATTATTATAGATTAGTAAAAGAATAAATACGTGTTTCATGTGGTTTTTAGGGGTATAACAATCATATAGAAAATAGTTACAGTACTTGACTATAAGTATAAGCACAAAAAAAGACCTGATTTCAGGCCTTTTTTTATTCAATGTTCTATTTCTTAGAAGCCTATTGCATTCAATAAAGAGTCCTTAGTCATATTAATTCCTCTGTCAATTACAGTATGAACGTCACCCAAGGTTTCATCAACTAAATCAGTAAAGTTGTTTAATATTTGTTCTCCTTTTGATAATTCAAAATCAACTTTCCAAAATTCACCTTCATGAACTAATTTGTAAACTACAGTTTCTTTGTTTTTGAAAGTAACTTTACATTCACAGGTCGTTTCAGTATTCTCAGTACAGTTAATGGTTTCAATTATACGTGCCTCTGTTTCGTTAACGTTTGTCTCTAAAATCACCAAATCATCAAACATGTTAAGTAAAGAGCTTTCAGCACTTTCTAATTGATCAATACCATGGGCAGTAGCATTTTTCTTGGCAGTTTCCCAATCGTTAGTTTCGTATGCATTAGAGAAAGCTTCAACAGCTTGTTGCGGAGTTTGTTGTTCTACACAAGAAGTAAATAAAAGAGTAACCAATGCTAGTGTTAATAGTGAAGTATATTTCATAATTTATAATCGTAATTTTTTAAGTTTTATTATTTCCATTTGTTTCAAAACAAGATATCAAATATAACCCATTTGAAATATCTTTCAAATTGACGATAGTAGATATCTGAAGTCGTTCTCGAAAAGAATGATTAATATAGCGTATAGCTTCCTATTTATTCAACGAGTTCCTAACTTTAGTATCTTAAATCTTTTGTATAATCGGGTTAAAAGCTTTTGAAGTAATCGTTACTTTATCTCCTTCAGAAAGTTTTACAGCTTCTTCGTTCGTAGCAATTACCTGAATTATATTGTTGTTTGAGAGTACGCTAACAATATTGATAACGCCTGAAGGTTGTATGGAAAGGATAGTTCCAATCGTTTTGTATTTTCCTGTAGTTTTTTTGTCTAGAAATAATTCTTCTGGAGTTCCTTGCTGCAGAATAGAGCCATTCTCCAATTTTATGACATGATCAGATAGTTTAAATACTTCTGAAATATCGTGACTGACTAAGAAAGTGGTTAGGTTATATTTTTTATGAACTTTCAAAATATAATCTTGTAGTTTATTTCGCATTTCACCATCTAAAGCAGATAGGGGTTCGTCTAAAAGTAGAATACTTGGTTTTTGGACCAATGCCCTTGCGAGTGCAACGCGTTGCTTCTGGCCTCCTGAAAGTGTTTCTGGCTTTCGATCTTGTAAGTCAGTCAGTTCCATGGTTTCGATTAGCTCGTTAATAACATCTTGCGATTGGCCTTTGCTCAAAGCAAATTCGAGATTTTTTTTGACCGTCATATTTGGGAAAAGCGTGTAGTCTTGAAAAACAAAACCAACTTTTCTTTTTTGTGGATTAAGATTGATTCTATTAGTTGCGTCAAACCAAATGGTGTTGTTAACTGATATGGATCCTGAATCTTGTTTAATCAGTCCTGCAATCAACCGTAAAATAGTTGTTTTTCCCGCTCCCGAGGATCCAAAAATAGAAACAAATTGTCCTTTATTTATTCTGCAGGACACCTTCAGGTTAAAATCTCCGGTAGTAGAAAGTAGTCTTTTATGGATGTCGATTTCTATCATCTTGAAAATTTATTAGAGCGATTATTGTTGATGTAAACCAATAATAATATAGCGAATGTTACTGATAGTAGGATTCCAGAGTAGACATGTGCGGTAGAGTAGTTGAGTGATTCCACTTCATCATAAATTGCAATAGATACTACCTTAGTTTGGTTCGGGATATTACCGCCAATCATTAATACAACCCCAAACTCCCCAACTGTATGGGCAAAAGTAAGTACAATTCCAGTTAAAATAGATTTCTTGATGTTCGGGATTAGCACCTTTGTAATTGTCTGGTATTTAGATTTTCCTAAAACAAAAGAGGCTTCGGAGAACGAAGAAGGTAAGCTAGCGAATCCAGCCTGTAGTGGCTGAACCATAAAAGGTAAGCTGTAAATAATTGATCCAATTACCAATCCTGAAAATGAGAATGCTAGTTTTAATCCAAAAACATCGTTTAGAAAGGATCCGATTGCACTTTCTGGGCTGAAAGCAATCAATAGGTAAAAACCCAATACAGTAGGAGGAAGGACTAGTGGTAAGCTAACAATGGCTTCAATTATTGGTTTTATTCTAGACTTAGTATTTGCCATCCAATATGCTAGAGGTATGGAAATAACCAAGAGAATTACTGTTGTAATCAAGGCTAGTTGTAGTGTTAATATGATAGGTGACCAATCTAGCATTCGGATAGAATAATTTCATTTGTTTTAATCAAAGCAGTTACGATGTCTGGGTGTTTTAAATTAAGATTTTCAACACTACTAGTAGTGATTATAGAAGATAAAGTAACGCCGTAAAAATTTAAATTTACTTGACTTAAGAGCTGTCCTTTTTTAATTGAATCTACAATACAGGTTAGTTTGTTTGGAGTGCTGATATTTAAATCTTTATCAATTGAAATAGTTACTTCAGTTTCTTTAAATAGTATTGCTATTTCGTTCCCAATTTCCAAATAGGAATAGTCATTAGGTTTGCCAATAATGATGGCTTTTATTTTTGTTTCTTGAACATTTAATTCTATCAACAATAATTCATCGTGACTATTAATCAATTCTATTTTGCCTTTGAGTCGGTTCATTCTTCAGGAGTTAAATAACCGTATTTATTTAGAATTTCTCGAGCTCTTTCGGAAAATAAAAAATTATAAAACACTTTTGCTCCTTCTGGTTTGGTCGATTCCTTTAGTATCACGGCAGCTTGAAGAATTTTTCCATGATCATTTAAATTGATGGATGTCCACTTTCCAATTGTTTTCATTTTAGTATTTGAAACTACCGAGTATGCGGTAAAACCGATATCTACGGATCCTGTTGTGATAAATTGATTTACCTGTGAAATGCTTTCTCCATATACTAATTTGTGTTTTACTTGCTCATAAATACGGTAATGTTTAAGTACGTCTATGCTTGCTTTTCCATAGGGAGCAGTCTTTGGGTTGGCGATTGCTATTTTTTGAATAGTGTCTGTTGTTAATAGGGCTAAAGTTGGAGAGAATTCTTTTAACGTCCACAATCCTAATTTTCCATGCGCATATACTTTGGGAGTTGAAGTCGTTAGTCCCAGAGAGTCAAGATAGGAAGGGTATTTTGTGTTTGCCGCAACGAAAACATCAAATGGTGCTCCTTGCTCTATTTGGGAAGTTAGCTTACCAGAAGAAGTAACGATAAGTTCAACCTTAATATCATTTCCCTTTTCGAATTCAGCAACAATTTCACGCATTGCAAATTGCATATTTGCTGATGTAGCAATGTTCAAAGTACTTTCATTACTGCAACTAGTGATTAATGCCAACGATAGGCTTATAAGTATTAAGTATCTAAATTTCATTTATGCTATGATAGACGAAATATAGAGCAAACTAAATGGATTAGAAAAGATTAAAGCATGAGTTTTATCATGTTGCAATTAATGATAGACTTTAAAAAACTTCAATAACTGGAATCCTTAAGATAACCTTGGTTCCTGAAGGCTCTTTCATATCTATAATCTCGAATGATTTAACGGGTAATTCATCACTCAATGAGGCCAGCCTTTCTTGAGTAAGTAAAAGAGCAGTTGATTTATGGTAGCTTGATTTTTGATGTCTAACTTCTTTGGCTGCAAGTCTTCCTCGTCCATTGTCGCTGACAGAGCATTCGATAAATGTTTCTTTCCATTCAAAATTAATAGTTATTTTACCGCGGTGGTTTAGCTCTTTTAATCCGTGCACTATTGAGTTCTCTGCAAATGGCTGTAATAAAAGAGGGGGGATTCCGTATGCGTCTGTTTGAATATTTTCATCTACGATTATTTCATAATCAAAGTTATCCTCGTTACTTAATTGTTCTAAATTTAGGTAGTTCTCTAATGCTTCAATCTCATCATGGATAGTAATTAAAGTGTTTCGGCTGTTTTCTAAAACTTTACGCATAAGTTTTGAAAATTTAGCTAAATAATAACGAGCGCCTTTTTCATCTTTTTTAGCAATTAAAGCTTGAACTGTATTCATAGCGTTAAAAATGAAGTGCGGGTTCATCTGCAATCGAAGAGCTTTTTGTTCCATTTCAAGCATGTTTTTTTCCATTTGTAAGCGCTCTTTTTCCTCTTTTAATTGCTTTTGTCTGTTTCTGTAAATCAACAGAATTAATGATAAGAATAAAAAAGATGCTACGCTGATAAACCACCAGCTTTTCCAAAATGGAGTAGAGATTGTGAATGAAAATGCAATAGGCTTTGTCCAGACATCGTCTTCATTTCCAGATTTCACCATAAACGTATACTCTCCGGATGGAAGGTTAGAGTAGGTTGCTACGTTGTTTTTGTCAACTGGAGTCCAGTTGCTTTCAAATCCTAGCAATTTAAATTGATAGAAGACTTCTTCGGGGTTTTTTAGGTTAACACCTTCAAAATGGAAGCTAATGTGATTTTCGTTGTAATCGAAATTTAAGGTATTGTTTATATTGTACCAGTCATTTACCTCTACTGTGATGCTTTCGTAGAAAAGCGTTATATCACTCATGCTAAGCTTTGGTGGAATTGAGTTGATTTTTGGTAGTGTTGGAATGTGGCGATTAAGTCCATTAAGTGTTCCAATCCATAAGTCACCATTTTTTGAAACCGAAATTGCATTTGTGCACGTTTCGCCACCTAAGAAGCCTTCGTTTTGTCCAAAATGTTTAATATCTGAAATTTCTCCTTCTTTAGTGAATGATACTCTATCCACACCACCACCAGCACCAAGCCATAGCTGGCCTTGTTTGTCAAATTGTAGTAGGTAAATGTTATTGCTATTTATTCCGTCCTTTTTTTTAATCTGATTAAAGGTTATGAAATTACTTTTTAAATCTGCTTCAAATAACCCTTCCCCGTCTGTTGCTGCCCATAGCTGATTATGTTTATCAAATGTGATTGATTTAATAACGGACCTTTTGATTCCGTCGTTTATACCGTAGTTGGTTATTTCCCCATTTTGAATGTATCCAATGTGACCGTTATTTGTTCCAAACCACATTTTGTTCTCATTGTCACTAGCAAGGGTGTTTATTCTGTCATCGGGTAATCCGTTTTCTTGTCTGAAATTTCTGATGGTGAATTTTAGATCTGCGTAGTCGGTTGGTGTTAATTTTGAAATTCCGCTAACGGTTGCAATCCATATATTGAGATCTTTGTCTTGTGTTATGGAGCGAATCCATTCATCTGTTAGCCCTTGTTCTCCAGTGATTTGTGTGTATTCACTTCCGTTAAAGATGTACACGCCTTTTCCTTCTGTTCCAATCCATATGTTTCCGACATGATCTTCGAATAGCGCTTTACATTTATGATTGTGAAAATCAGTATTTTGATTGTGGTAAATTATAGAGTCGTTCCGCATTTCTGCAAAACCAAAGTGACCTGTTCCTGTCCAAACGGTATTGTCTGAGCCACCTAAAACAGAATAGAATTTACCATCTAGATATCCCTCTTCCAAATTATAATGCTGGAACTGTTGACCATGGTACTTATTGATTCCACCACCAGAAGTCCCAAACCACATATTCTCCCAGCTATCTTGAAGTATTATGCGCACATTATTAGCAGAAAGACCTTTTGATTCGTTGTATGTTTTTCCTGATTTTTTTTTCAAATTGTATTTTATCGCTCCATTATCTTGCGTAGCGACCCAGACATTTTGTTTGTTATCTACAAAAACATGATGGATTATTTCATTTGATTTCCCTAAAATATACCAACCATTGTCATTGTGAACGTTTAGACCATGGCCATAGGTCCCAACTAGTAACTGTCTGTTTACCTCATTAATACTTCTTACTTTGTTAGAGGAAAGCCCGCTCTTAATAGTATAACGGCTTACGTACCCTTCTTCAATTTTAAATAAGCCGTTGTCATTTCCAGTCCAAATAACTCCGTTGCTATCAACAAATAAACAGCTGACGTTGTATTTAAGTTTTGTATTATTCGAAATGAAAGCTACCCATTGATTGTTTTCGTAATAATATAAACCTACATTAGTAGCAGCCCAGATAGTTTTGTTATTGTCTTCTGCAATGGCCGATACTACAATATCGTACTTTTTTGAAATAGGATGTTTAGTGAAAGTAATTCCGTTATAATGTGTAATTCCATCTCCGGTTCCAATCCATATATTGTGCTTGCTGTCTTCAAATAAAGCGTATATCTGATCTCCAGAAAGCCCTTCTTCTTTAGTAAATGTGGTGAATTCCTTTCCATTAAACTTAGACAAACCACCCCCTTTAGTTCCTAGCCATAATAATCCTCTGGAATCTTGAATCATTGCATATACCTGAGACTGCGGAAGTCCTTCTTCAACAGAGTAGTGCTGAAACTTGAATTGCTGAGAGTAGTAATTTACAGCAGATATAGAAATGAGCAAGGTTAATATGTGTTTTATTTTTTTCAAATATTTAAATCTTCCTCGATATTAATCTTTTTTAAGTAGGTGTTTATGGTTTCTTTATTATTCGTGAATTCTATCCATTCTATATAATCATACCCAATTCGATTCCAAACTTCAATATAGGTGCCATTTAGGTCGTATAAATGAACTGTATGGGCTCTATACTGACGAGTTGCCAAGAATTTACCTCCCTTCTGTAAAAGAGCTCTTCTTGCGTCAAGCGAAAGTTTATTAAACGATTTTTGGTCCATCAGCCTCAAGATACTAAATAAAATTTAACGGAATCAATTAAATAACGGCAATGATGCTTAGTTTTGAATAATGGATTTCAAATTAGTTTCTGAATATTCTCCAACAGGAGACCAACCGCAGGCAATAGAGCAATTGGTAGAAGGATTAAAAAATGGAGTGAAAGACCAAACATTACTAGGTGTTACGGGTTCAGGAAAGACGTTTACAATCGCTAACGTAATTAAAGAGGTGAATAAGCCAACTTTGGTATTGTCGCATAATAAAACACTGGCAGCTCAGTTATACTCAGAGTTCAAAGCTTTTTTTCCGGAAAATGCTGTAGAATATTTTGTCTCCTACTATGATTATTATCAACCAGAAGCATATTTACCGGTGACCGATACTTTTATTGAAAAGGACTTACAAATAAACGATGAGATTGAAAAATTGCGTTTGCATACTACTTCCTCGCTTTTGTCAGGTAGAAAAGATGTAATAGTTGTCTCATCTGTATCTTGCATTTATGGAATAGGAAATCCAGAGGAGTTTTATCAAGGGGTAAGTACTATAAAAGTGGGGGAAATCGTTTCTCGAAATAAATTTTTATTAGGCTTAGTTGAAAGCCTGTATTCAAGAACCACAGCAGAGTTTACAAGAGGTACATTTCGAGTTAAAGGAGATACGGTTGATATTTACTTAGCTTATACAGAAGTGGCTTTAAGAGTTGTTTTTTGGGGAGATGAAATAGAATCGATAGAAACATTTGACCCAATTAACAATAAAACCGTTGAACAGTTTCAGGCTTATCAGATATTTCCAGCAAACATATTTATTACGAGTAAGGATACAATCAACAATGCCATCAATGAGATTCAGGATGATATGATTGCACAGACTGAGTGTTTCAAAGAAACAGGTAAACATCTAGAAGCAAAGCGTCTTAAAAGTAGAGTAGAGTACGATTTAGAAATGATGCGTGAATTGGGATATTGTTCTGGAATCGAGAATTACTCGCGTTATTTCGATAGGAGGGAACCTGGTACAAGACCATTCTGTCTGCTTGATTACTTTCCTAAAGACTTTATGATGGTGATTGATGAAAGCCACGTCACAATCCCGCAAATTAGAGCAATGTACGGTGGTGACAGAGCGCGTAAAGTAAACTTAGTTGATTATGGTTTCCGGTTGCAAGCGGCAATAGATAACCGTCCGCTAAAGTTTGAAGAATTTGTAGAAATTATTGACCAAACAATTTATGTAAGCGCTACTCCTGCAGATTATGAGCTGGAAAAATCAGAAGGAATTGTTGCCGAACAAATCATTCGACCTACAGGATTATTGGATCCGAAGATTTACATCCATCCAAGTTTAAATCAAATTGATGATTTATTAGAGGAACTAACGGTTGTTACCGAAAGAGGAGAACGCACGCTTGTGACTACTTTAACAAAACGAATGGCAGAGGAGTTGGATAAGTATTTGGCAAAAATGGGTGTTAGGTGTCGTTATATTCACTCTGATGTAGATACCTTGGAAAGGGTTGAGATTCTAGCAGACCTGAGAAATGGTTTATTCGATGTGTTGATTGGTGTCAATTTATTGAGAGAAGGTTTGGATTTGCCTGAAGTCTCTCTAGTGGCTATACTAGACGCGGATAAAGAAGGTTTTTTACGTTCAGAAAGGTCTTTAGTTCAAACAGTAGGTAGAGCTGCTCGTAATATAAATGGCAAGGTAATTATGTATGCAGATAGAATTACTAATTCCATGCAAAAAACCATGGATGAAACAACACGTAGAAGAGCTGTACAAATGAAACACAATGAGGATAATGGAATTGTTCCTACTCAAATTATTAAACCACAACGAGGTATAATTGGCCAAGGAAAAGATAAAACTGCTAATGGTTCTTATGAAATCAATGATGAAATTGGACTTGCTGCTGATCCAGTTGTTCAATACATGTCTAAAAGTGAATTGGAATTATCAATTGAACGTGTAAAATCAAGAATGTTTGAAGAAGCTAAAAAGGAGAATTTTATCGAAGCAGCTGTGTTAAGAGATGAAATGTTTTCCCTTAAAAAGTTGTTGATTGAAAAAATGGCTTAAAGGTTATAATACCCAACGCAAAGAATAACCGCGCCTTTTAATTTCATCATAACATCTTCACCGAATTCATTTACTTCTGTTTTCCTATCAACAGCAGGAATGATGTAATCAATGAAAATCTTTTTTAATCTCATTTGATCCACAATAGCTGAATCTATGCCTTTATTTAATTTTACTTGTTTTAATTTCTCTATCATTTCAGTTGTTTCAAAGAAAAACTCGTCTCCGCCTACTTCAGCTTGTTCGTAGAGTAAAACTCTTCTCTTATCATTGTCTGGTTTGTCGTAAATTTTTATTTGGATTTTATCATGATGAATTCCATTTGTATTATAAGAAAGTCTGTATTCTGCATTTTGAATGGTTGCTATCTCAACTTCTTTTATGTATTCATAAGGCTTGTAACTAAATTGAGTTGTTTTTACACCATCGTACCGGTAAGGGTTTAAAGCTGCTCTACAAAGTTTTTTATACCCAGAAAGCTCTTCTTTCAATTCAGCTTTAGCCAAAGCTTGAGAATCCATTTCATCTTTTTTCTGTTTTTTTTGTGCAAGTGCAGTTTCAGTCAAAAGAATAATTAGAATAAACGATATGATATATTTAAGATTCATAAATAAATAAATAAATGTTATTGCACTATTGATTCACGAAGTTCAACAATCTTGCCAGACATAAGAATTGTTTCATCTTTTGTTAGCACAATATCTATATAATCTGCCTCTTCTCCAAGAGTTTTGACAGATTCTAGATTATGATAAGTATTAACTAAGTCTTGAATATCGTCAATTAAATCAGTAATGTCGTCATTTTGATCTTCAATATGTTTTAGTCCTTTTACTAGAATTTCGCCAATAGTCATTTGTTCAGAGATCAAAACACCAATTCTTTTTTCCTGGTCTTTCATAGCTGTATTGGCTCCCATATACATTCCTTCTATCCATGCACCAGTAAAGTATATGACAGATAAGTCTACTTCACCATTTTCTTCGATATAATCATCTGTATTTTCTTGAACGAATATCAGAATCTCAATAATTGAATCTTGGTTACCAATATTGGCTTCGAACCTTTCTATTAAATCTGATGAGCTAAATATAGTTTCCAACCCAATTTTAGCTCCTAAAATTCTAAGGGTCTTTAAAAAATCACTTGCTTCATTATATTTTTCATGCATAACGCTGTATGCTAAATCAGAAGAATAAACCCCAAATGCTAAAGATTGACTGAATTTTGTAGAATAGCCATCAGAACGAATTATAGGATTCGTAAGGTTTAAGTCATAAATCAATCCTGCCTTTTTAAATATTGATGCTATTTGAAGAGTAGATGGAGGGATGAATTCATAATCCGAAGAAACTTCATCATCACTTTCTTCCGCTATTTTACCTTGTGAAATTTCAGAATGTACTTCTTTCTCCTCTATTGTCTCTCCGCAAGCAGCCGTGAAGCTGAGTATGCTAAGTAGAATTATAGCGTGTGTAAATTGTTTTAAGATGTTCATTGTAAGATGATTTTTGATAGGTAAATTTACAATTAATTAATCTTCGGAATCGTCAAAAACTTCAATTTCTTTTGAAGTTACTACCAAATCCGTAAATTTTCCTTTGTAACGAGTCGCTTTTACCAGGTGGTTATCTATCCAGTGGTAATTTCCTCCCCTTGGTTTTCCAAACAAAATCCCATGGTATTTGAAACCATGTTTACTAAGCCAAGCTTCAGTAACAGTCCTGTGATCTTCTACTCTAGATGTGAAAAATGTAATAATGTGTCCTTCGTCATACCATTTATTTAATGTTTCCAGCGCATCTGGAAATGGCTTACAAGTTGACATTCTTTCTGGTTCTTCATTTGGGATGTCATCCGTAATAGTACCATCAATATCAATCATGTAGTTTTTAACATCGCTAGGAAGTTTAGGACTAATAGGTAGTCCATCTTCACCCAATACTTCTTCTAATTTTTCGTCTTTATTTGCCATGCTTGGAGTTTAATAGTAAATCAACCTTCTCACCTTAGCTATGTGCTTAGCTAATCTAATAACTTGTTTTGTATATCCAAACTCATTGTCATACCAAGCATATATAGTAACGCTCTTACCGTCTGCAGAGACAATTGTAGCATTACTATCGAATACGGAAGCGCACGTATTTCCAATAATATCGTTCGAAACCAATTCTGGATTGATTTGATAATTAATCTGATTTACTAAAGGCCCTTTGATTGCAGCATTTTTCATTAAAGCATTAACATCTTTAACTGATGTAGATTTATTGATGTGAATGTTTATTATTGCTAAAGAACCATTAGGTGTTGGAACACGAACAGCATTTGCTGTTAATTTTCCTGCTAATGAAGGAATGACTTTTGTTACAGCTTTTCCAGCTCCTGTGGATGTAATAACCATATTTATAGGAGCAGATCGACCTCTTCTAGGTTTGCTATGCATATTATCCAATAAATTTTGATCATTTGTATAAGCATGAACCGTTTCAATATGTCCTTTTTCAATCCCTAAGTTATCTTCTATCACCTTAAGTACCGGACTAATTGCATTGGTGGTACAAGAAGCGGCTGAGAAAATATCGTGATCATCAAGGTTAAATTCTTTTTGATTAATACCATAAACGATATTTGGTATTTCTTTTCCAGGAGCTGTCAATAATACTTTTGAAGTCCCATTAGCTTGTAAATGACGACCTAAAGCTTCTTTGTCCGTAAATACTCCAGTACTATCAATCACTAAAGCATCGTTAATTCCATATTCTGTGTAGTCGATACTTTCCGGTGTAGGAGCTTCAATGATTTTTATCATTTGTCCATTGATGATAAGCGCTTTGTTTTCAGCATCAGTAATTACTGTTCCTTTGAATGCCCCATGTACAGAATCGTTTCTGAGTAAATCAGCTCTTTTCAATAAAGTTTCTTCAGTTACTTTTCTAAGAACGATAGCTCTTAACCTTAATTGTTGACCTTTCCCCGCTTGTTTGATAAGTTCTCTTGCTACTAAACGACCAATTCTACCAAAACCATAAAGAACAACATCTTTAGGTTCAAAAGTATGTTTGTCTTGGCCTATAAAACTGGATAAGTTGTTTTTTAGAAAATCTGCATGTGAGCCATTATTACCAGCCAAAAAGTATTCTGAAGTTAGCCTTCCAATATCTATCTTAGAAGGAGCAAGATCAATTGCTAACATTGCTTTAGCAAGTTTTGCTGATGTTACGATATCGATTGGCTTATTAACAACCTTGGCTGCGTAGTTGGTAAATAAATTTATTACCTCCGAAATACTGATTTCAACTAAGTGATTTCTAAATAAAACCAATTCAACACCTTTGTCATACATTAGTGTACCTACAGCGTTAATTAACTCAACAGCGGCTTTTTCTTGTCTTACGTAATCGTTTAGACCTGCTTCGTAGCCTAATTGAACTTTTGTTGTATCCATTTTATAAAAAAAAGTTAAAAAAAAATCGCCAAGCATTTTGCCTGACGATTTAAAAGTTTGTTATCCTAAATATGTTTTTAATAATTTACTCCTTGAGGTATGTCGGAGTCTGCGAATTGCTTTCTCTTTTATCTGTCTAACACGTTCTCGTGTTAAGTCGAATTTTGTTCCAATTTCTTCCAGTGTTAATCCATGTTGCAGTCCAATCCCAAAGAATAGGCGAATCACATCTCTTTCTCTCTCTGTTAATGTAGATAAAGATCTTTCAATTTCTCCTTGTAATGATTCTATCATTAACATTGTGTCAGCCTTAGGTGAATCGTTATTAACCATAACATCTAAAAGAGAGTTGTCTTCTCCATCAACGAAAGGTGCATCAACTGATACATGCCTTCCACCTACTTTAAGAGTGTCTTCTACTTTATCTGCTGGTAAGTCTAGTTCGTTAGCCATTTCATAAGCACTTGGTGGTCTCTCGAACTCTTGTTCCAATCTAGAAAAAGCTTTGTTTATTTTATTTAAAGAACCAACTTGGTTTAATGGCAAGCGAACAATTCTTGATTGTTCTGCCAATGCTTGCAAAATTGATTGACGAATCCACCAAACCGCATAAGAGATAAATTTAAATCCTCTTGTTTCATCAAATCTCTGTGCTGCTTTAATTAGCCCTAAGTTTCCTTCATTGATTAAATCTGGAAGTGTCAATCCTTGGTTTTGATATTGTTTTGAAACAGAAACAACAAAACGTAAATTAGCTTTTACTAATTTTTCTAATGCTATTTCATCACCAGCTTTTATTCTTTGAGCCAATTCTACTTCAATTTCAGCAGTAATTAAGTCCTCTCTTCCTATCTCCTGTAAATACTTATCTAATGATGCGCTTTCTCTATTGGTTATTGATTTGGTGATTTTAAGTTGTCTCATGTATTTATTATCGATTTTAAGTGAATAAAAAATCTCATCTAAAGAGGATGCGAAAATACACCAAAACACATATTCATGTCAAGTGTATTCACATCTATTTTTTTAAATTTTCTGTACTATTAGCAGGTTGTTAATAGAAGATTCTTTTCTGTTAACGGTTTCAGGTAATATGCAAAAGTTATTAACCATGTTTGGAAGTGGTCTAAAGGCCAAACCCAAAGTAGCCTTTTGCCCCGTTTGGATAAATTCCTTCAACCAGTATTCCGCCTTTTTTTGATTTAAATAATTTCGCAACAGCTTCAGGATTTGTTACCGGTTGTTTGTCGATTTTAGTAATAATGAAACCATTTGTGATACCAGCGTTTCTCAGTTTTCCAGATGTTATGGAAGAAATTTTAACACCGTTATTTATTTTTAAGTCTTTTAATTCTTGGGGTGATAACCCTTTAAAAGATGCACCGTGTGCAGTTAGTTTACTGATATCCTCTTTTTTAATCTTGGCTGTGCTGCCTTCTTTGTTTCTTAATACAATAGTTAGATATTTTATTTCAGATCCTCTCCTAATGGTGATTGAAGCTTTTTCACCTGGTCTAAAACTACCGATTTGTTCTTGAAGTTCTGGCACGTCATTTACTTCGATAGTTCCAACTTTTAGAATAACATCGTTTACTTGAATTCCTGCAGATTTCGCTGCACCATCTTTTGTTATTCCATTTACCATAACACCTTTTAAATTTGGTAATTTATATTCGTTAGCCACTTGTTGATTTACATTTTGAATGCTGACTCCAATAAATGCTCTTTGAACAATTCCATATTCTAATAAATCTTCTGTCACCTTTTTTACAATGTTGGAAGGTATAGCAAAAGAATAACCTGTATAAGAGCCTGTTTGGGATGCGATTGCAGTATTTATCCCAATTAAATTTCCTGTTGCTGAAACGAGTGCACCACCACTGTTTCCTGGATTGACTGCTGCGTCAGTTTGAATAAATGATTCTAAAGGAAAATCTTTAGTACCAGAACCTCTTTGTAGAATATTGATGTTTCTTGCTTTTGCACTGATGATACCTGCTGTTACTGTAGAAGTAAGATTAAATGGATTCCCGACTGCTAATACCCATTCTCCAATTTTAACATCGTCTGAATTACCAAAATTGATAAAAGGCAAACCTTTTTCATTAATTTTAAGCAAAGCCAAATCTGTATTAGGGTCTTTTCCTATTACCTCTGCTGTATATATTCTTTCATTGTTTAATGTGATTTCAATTTTATCAGCACGATCTACAACATGGTTGTTGGTAACAATATATCCGTCTTCTGAAATAATAACTCCTGAACCCGTTGCAATTTGTGTTGAAGGTCCGCCTCCATTAAAAAACTCAGAAAATGGATCGCGAATGCTTACCATTTCATATTGAGTAGTTACGTGTACTACTGAATTCACTGTTTTTTCTGCTGCAGTTGTAAAACTTATGTCAGATTCAAAAGCGGGCATTATTACTGGAGTTGCATAGTGGCCTTTAGAAATGTTTTCATTTTTCCGTTCTGTCGAACTAGGTTGATTATTAGTTGTACTTATTTTTAATGGGATGTTAGGTTTAAAGATGGATGTTAACCCAAAGGATAATAATCCGCCTACCATACCTGCCGTTATAATTTTTATGCTACTTTTTGCCATTTTGAGTTTTTTAGAGAGTTAGAAACAATTTTATTGCGATATCTTCGCTATTTTTGAGTTACTGGTATTTAATTAACGTTTTAAATCTTATTCGTTACATCTAGTGCTTGTTAAATAATGTTAAGGCTATAATGCTTTGTAGATAAAATTAATAATGAAACTAAGATTTGATAAATACCAAGGAACTGGAAATGATTTTATCATTATAGATAACCGAAATATCCACTTCGATAAAAATAATATTGAATTGGTTCAACATCTTTGCGACCGTAAATTTGGTATTGGTTCGGATGGTTTGATTTTAATAGAAACCCATGCTGAATTGGACTTTAACATGATTTTTTTTAATCCGGATGGATCACAAAGTTTTTGTGGAAACGGAAGTCGCTGTGCCATGGCATTTGCAAAAGAATTAGGTTTAATTTCTGATTTCGCAAAATTTAATTCAACGGATGGTTACCATGAAGCAAGTATAAATTCAAATGGATTGGTTAAATTGAAAATGCACAATGTTTCTAATATCGAAGTAAGTGAGTCGCATCATTATATGGACACTGGTTCTCCACATTATACCTGTTTTAAAAAAAACATTGAATCGATTGATGTTGTTGCTTTAGGAAGAGAAATCCGTTATAATCAACGCTTCAAAGAAATAGGAACCAATGTTAATTTTATCGAACAACTTTCAGGAGGTATTAAAGTTAGGACTTACGAAAGAGGTGTAGAGAATGAAACATTGTCATGTGGAACGGGAGTTACAGCATGTGCTTTAAGTACTGCATTGGTAGGCGAAACTCCATCTGGGGAAATTAAAGTGAATACGAAAGGGGGAGATTTGTCTGTTTCGTTTACTCAAACGGATACTGGATTTGAAGATGTTTGGTTAATAGGTCCAACAAAATTTGTGTTTAAAGGAGAAATTGAAGTGTGATGATAGCTGAACATTTTAGAATGATAGAAAATATAACACCACTTTTAGCTAAGAACTTAAATAGGGGAACTTTTTTATGTCTTTTTGGGACAGATAAAATACCGCCGCATCTGGGATTGGTTGTCGAGGGAAAATATTATTCTACAAGTGCTAAAGGAAGCCGAGTAGGGGAAAATGCAGAATTGATTTTGCGAAGGGTGAAGCAAAGTACAATTCCAACGTTATTCATTCAATTAGATATTGTAGTGGATATGCAGAAGTTGGAAAATGCATTTGAAAAATATCCAAAATTGAAAGAGAATCAAACATGTTTACTTCCTATTAAAGATTATATTAACAGTGTTGGAGAAGATGTTACAGCTGCAAATTTTGTGTTTGAATTGATTCCTATTCTGCATAATCTTAAATTAATATCGGACTCCTTTTCATTGTATATGTCCGGTTCTTCTTTCGAATTAAAGGTTTACTCTATAGAAGATATTGTAAATAGAATTGTTAAACTACAAGAAACATGTTAAAAGGAGAACAAATCTATTTGAGAACACTTGAACCCGCAGATGCTGATATTATTTGGAAGTGGGAAAACAACTCAGATAACTGGAGAGTGAGTAATACTTTGGTGCCTTTTTCGAGGAAATTAATTGAAGATTACGTTAATTCTGCACAGGATATTTATTCAATAAAACAACTTCGTTTTATAATTTGTCTAGTAGAAAACGATAAAGAAATGGGAGCAATTGACTTATTTGACTTCGATCCATATCATCAAAAAGTTGGCTTGGGAATACTTATAGCTGAACTTGAAGATAGAAGAAATGGATATGCAAAAGAAGCAGTTCTTTTAATCAAAGAATATTGTTTCAACCATTTGAATCTACATCAAGTATATTGTAATATTTTGTCTAAAAATAAAGCTAGCATTGATTTATTCGAAAAATCTGGCTTTACCATTTGTGGAACAAAAAAAGATTGGATTAAAAATAAAGAAGGTTGGCTTGATGAATTAATGCTTCAGTCTTTTAGTGTATAACCACTATTTGTAATCGTAAACGCTATTTTTTCTTGGGTTTTAAAAGGGATGTCCCAATATCCATTATAGCTAATTGATAGAGGTATTATGATTCCATTTTTCATTTCGTTTTTTACGTTAATTTTCACATCAAATTGAAATAAAATGGATTTATACCGCATTGAATATTGTCTGTTTAATACCGCCATATTTTCTTTATTAAAAACAGTTGCAAGGTACTTAATAACTGTTTTATGTTCTTTGCATTCTGGTTTTGCTATGCAAGAAAACTGATAACATTCTATTCCGTTAAAGGTTATAATACTTACCTTATAGTCATAAAATTCAACCATATCATTATCGAATATGGACATTTTTTTTCCAACGATTGGAACTCCGCTTATATCCTCTCCAGGGTTAAACATCATTAATTTTAAATCATGTATATATTTAGATTTTTTATTCTTCTCAAATGACTCCTCTTTTACATCTGTTATTTCAGTGGATACAGGTATAGTATCTGAAGGAAAAAAGATGTCATAATATACTTCCGCAGTAGTAAATCGATATTTTCCTTTCTTTGTTCTTAGTTTTCCTGAAGAAGAATTAGTTTTTCGCTCTTGCCACATGTATGGCTCATTTAAATATTGGGTTACGGAAATTTTTTCCGTTGCTTTCTCTTTCTCTTTTTTGTTATAAACCCAAAGGTCTCCCAGCGCTTTATGTGGGTAATACCGCAAGTTTTTAAAGGCTTGGTGAAAGGTGGTGTCGTCTTTTATTCTTTGGATAAATGTTTTGGTGTCAAATTCATTTTGCGCGAATATGGTTAAAGTGTCCAGTTGGATGGAATTATATATTTTTTCATCTTCTTGCGAGAATAGGAAAGAAGAGATAAATGAGAGTGATATTAATACAGCTATTTTCAAATTATTCTTTAAAAGTGTAGATGTTATTACAGTTTAAATTTGTTTTGGTTACCATTGGAGATAGCGGCCATTTTATTTGAATGGAATCTACAACCGTATTTTGAGCCAAACCGAAATGTAATAAATAGGGTTTTTGCGAACCACATCCACCACCTGATTGTGCTTGAATTTCTTGATGTTGGATTAAGCCACTAGAATAAACAATGATCCTGCTGCCTATTGATGACCGGTTGCTGATTGTACCTTCCAGTTTTATTTTAATCCAGTTGTTGCGATTCCTAGAGCTTTTGAATATTTGATTTCGTTGGTTTCCCCCATTGGCTATAATAATGTCCAACCCTCCATCAAGATTGTAATCGGTCCAAACCATACCGTTAGAATTTCTGTTTGTATCTGAAATAGTAGGGAATAATTGTTTTTCAAATGCTTTTCCTTCCAGGTTTTTATAGAGAATGTTAACTCCATCATTTGTAATGAATAAATCGGTATAGCCATCATTGTCATAATCTCCCCAACAAGAACCTTCCGAATTATGATAATCAAAATTAAAAGGACGAATATTTAATTTTTCGAATTTGAAATTACCATTGTTTTTGAATAGGCAATTTTTCCCGGCCCAATTAGTAATGAAAATATCCATTAGTCCATCATTGTTGTAATCTGCAACCGAGCAACCATAGGTCATCTTTTTATCTATCGAAAAATCATTATTTATTCGTGTGAAAACTTGGTTTCCTTCATTTCGAAATATGTAATTTGCAGAATCGTTACATACTATTAAATCTTGTAAACCGTCATTGTTTAAATCAGACCATGCAGAAAATAGAGTATTAGAAGTATCTGTGGTGATTTCTGTAGAATCAATTTCAATAAATTGATTTCCTTTTATGCCATAAAACATGTTTTTTTGGGAGTGAAAATTTGAAATATAGGCTTCTAGGCCGCCATCGTTGTCCACGTCTGCAATTGCTATGCTGTAAGACCAGTTTGCAGCATTTGTATCAATGAAATGCTCGGAATAACGATGGTTTTTACTTCCAAATAACACTGTGTTACATTTATCATTTGCGTTAACGAGAATTAGGTCTAAAAAACCATCGTTATTCAAATCAGCAAAAGCACAGCCGTTTGAGAAAGACTTGTCGCTTAATTTAAATGAAACAGTGTCCTTAATATACTTTGATTCCAAATTATTATAGAAGTGATTGTCGAACCCTTTCCAGCTATTAGTCATGTACAATTCTGGATATAGGTCATTGTTTATATCAACTGAAGCTATTCCTTGGGTATAAAAAGAGTCAAGTGCAATTTGAGAATTAATAATTTCTGAAAAGGTTACAAATTCTGGTAAATCGCTGGTATTCGAACTACAAGATTGATTTAGCCAACCAGCTAAAAAAGTAATTATTGATAATAGTATAGATCGTTTCATCTTATTTATCTTGCAAAACTAACCAATTTTAGAATATTTATTGACTTACCGTTTGTAAACCATATACATTCTTTAAATTAGCGTAAACCATTGAAAAATTGGTGTTTATGTAGATTGGTTGTTCCATTAATGTATTAAAAAGTGCCAATATTCAAATAAATGAATATTTTCGTTCGAATAAAATTAAAAAAAGATGAAAAGAATATTGATAGCAGGGTTGGCCCTTGTTAGTTTTGGAGCAAGTGCTCAAAGCGTAAAAGTTGACTTTGAAGAGTATGACTTGAAAAACGGATTGCATGTAATTTTACATGAAGATCACAGTACGCCTATTGTTGCAGTATCTATAATGTACCATGTTGGCGCAAAAAATGAAAACCCAGAAAGAACAGGTTTTGCTCACTTTTTTGAACATTTATTGTTTGAAGGATCCGAGAATATTCCAAGAGGTGAATTTTTCAAATATATTGAAAATGCAGGAGGTCAAAATAATGCGAATACAACGAATGATAGGACCTTCTATTATGAGGTTCTACCATCAAATCAGTTAGAATTAGGATTATGGTTGGAGTCAGAAAGATTAATGCATGCAAACATTGATCAGAAAGGTGTTGATACGCAAAATGAAGTTGTAAAAGAAGAGAAAAGGTTAAGAGTTGATAACCAGCCTTACGGAAGCTTTTTAGGTGAAATGAATAAAAGAGCTTATAGAGAACATCCTTACCGATGGACTACTATAGGTGAAATGGAGCACTTGGACGCGGCAACGTTAGAAGAATTTACAGAATTCTACCATAAGTTTTATGTGCCGAATAATGCTATCCTTTCAATTTCTGGAGATTTAAACATTAAAGAGACTAAAAAATTAATTGATGCTTATTTCTCTCCAATTCCAAGAGGAAAAGATGTTGAAAAAGTAACAATAGTTGAACCAGCTTTAGGCGGGGAAGTAAGAGACACTGTATATGATAACATCCAATTACCTGGTGTAATGATGGCTTATAGAATACCAGCTCAAGGGACAGATGATTATTATGCTATTGATATGTTATCACAAGCATTGTCAAGTGGCGGTAGTTCTAGATTAAATAAAAAATGTGTTGAAGAAACGCAATCAGCAATGTTTGTTGGTTCTTTCCCATTTGCATCAGAAGATCCAGGCCTGTCATTTGTTTTTGGTATTGCAAACGCAGGAGTTGCTCCTGAAAAATTGGAAGCAGAAGTTAACGGAGAGTTTGAAAAAGTAAAGAACGCGTTAATTACTGAAACGGAATTTCAAAAATTGCGAAATATGGTAGAGAACGATTTTGTGTATAATTTTAATTCTCAGGTTGGTATTGCGGAAAACTTGGCCAATTACAAAATGTATTTTGGTGATGCGAATCTTATCAATACTGAGCTTGCGCGTTACATGAAAGTAACACGAGAAGATATTCAGCGTGTGGCAAAGAAATATTTCGTTAAAGACAATAGAGTCGTTCTTTATTACTTACCAAAAGAAGAACAATAAATTAAGCATTAACTGACTAATAGAATTAAAATGAAAAATATAATTACAACAATATTATTAACGGCTAGTGTTTCTTTATTGAATGCACAAGAAGTTGATAGAACACAAGCGCCCGCGCCAGGAATAGCTCCACAAATTAATATTGGAACTCCAGCAAGCTTTACTTTAGAGAATGGTCTAAAAGTATTTGTAGTAGAAAATCATAAATTACCTAAAGTTTCTTTCCAGTTAACAATAGACAAAGATCCAGTATTGGAAAATGGAACTGTTGGTTTGGCTGATATGATGGGGGATATGCTAGGAGCAGGAACAACTAGCAAAACCAAAGCTCAAATTGATGAGGAAATAGATTTTGTAGGAGCATCTGTATCTACATTTTCTTCCGGCTTTTATGCTTCTTCATTAACAAAGCATTCTGATAAAATATTAGGGATAGCTGCTGACATTTTACTGAATCCTGCTTTTCCTCAAGATGAGTTAGATAAGAAAAAGAAAAGAGCATTTTCATCATTAAAGTCACTAGCAACTAATGCAGACGCAATTGCTGGACGTGTTACAAGTGTTTTGAAATATGGTAAAGATCATCCTTATGGTGAGGTTCAAATGAAAAGTGATATTGAAAATATTACAATAGACGCCTGCAAAAAGTATTACACAACCTATTTTCGTCCAAACATATCTTATTTAGTAATAGTAGGTGATATCACTGTTGAAGATGCAAAGAAACTGACTGAAAAATATTTAGGAAGTTGGGAAAAAGCGGATGTTCCTGCGCATAAATATGAGATGCCGACAGCAACTAAAGGCGTGCGCGTTGCATTTGTAAATAAACCAGGCGCAGTTCAATCTGTTATTAAGGTTATATATCCTGTAGATTATAAAGTTGGAGCTCCAGATGCAGCTGCTGTAAGTGTTATGAGTAGTATTTTTGGAGGTGCATTTTCAAGTTATCTAAATGCAAACCTTAGAGAAGATAAAGCTTATACTTATGGAGCTCGTGGTGGTGTTAGGGCGGATAATAGAGTAGGTTCTTTTAACGCTGGAGCAAGTGTGAGAAATGAGGTGACTGATAGTTCTGTAACGCAATTCTTGTTTGAGATGAATCATATCATAAATGAAAAACCGTCTCAGGCTGATTTAGATCGTATTAAGAATAACATGAATGGTGGATTTGCTCTTTCATTAGAGAATGACCAAACGATTGCGCGTTTTGCATTAAATATTGAGAGATATGGTTTGCCTGCGGATTATTACCAAACGTATTTAAGTCGATTACAAAATGTTCAGTTTACTGATGTTGAATCAGCTGCTAAGAAATATATTCATCCTGAAAACTGTATTATTCTGGTGGTTGGGAATAAAGACATAGCAGGTACACTTACAAAATTTGATAGCGATGGTGTTGTAGAATTTTACGACATAAATGGGGATGTTAAAGTTGATAAACCAGTAAAAGAACTTCCAGCAGGATTGACTGCTGAAAAGGTTTTAGAAGATTATTTATTTGCTATTACTGGAGAGTCTTCAATGAAAAGTGTTCAAAAGAAATACAAGAAAATAAAAGACGTTACAATTGTAATGGAGACAGAAATGCAAGGAATGAAATTACAAATCACGACTAAGCAAATGGCTCCAAATAAGTCTTTGTTCGAATTTAACATGCAAGGAATGACGGTTCAAAAGCAAGTTTTTGATGGAGAGAAAGGCGGTTCATCTGGAATGCAAGGTAAAAAAGCATTAGAAGGAGAAGAATTAGAATCTATGAAGGATGAGGCGGTAATGAATAAAGAGTTGAAGTATAAGGCTCTAGGTTATTCTTTGAAACTTCTATCTATAGAGGATCTTAATGGAAAAGATGCTTATAAAGTTGCGATTACTGATTCCAAAGGAAATGTTAGCTACGATTATTTTGATGTCGATTCTAAGTTGAAAGTATATACTACCTCAACTGAAAAAGGACCTGATGGTAGCGAGACGGAGACTTTCTCTGAACTTGGTGATTACAAAGACGTAAATGGTATTAAATATCCATATACGCGTTCTAGAAGTATGGGTCCGCAAGTAATGGAACTTAAAGTAACAGAGATAAAAATAAATTCTAAAGTAAAAGCAAGTGAATTTGCTTGGGAATAGATTTAGTATATTATTAAAGTTTAAAAGGGCTATCTATTGATTTAGATAGCCCTTTTTTTCTTCAGGGCTTAGTATTGTAATAAATAGGGTAGTTGTAAATATGAGTCTAGAAGATTTTACAATAAAGTAAAGCTATTCATATTAAAAGTAAGTCAGAATAAAAAAAATCCCTGTAAATATTAATTTACAGGGATTTAATAAGTAGTTAGTTGATTAAGATTAAGCTACAACTTCAGCAACTGGAAAATGAAAATTCCCTTCTATCTCAGCATTTTCATCGCTATCAGATCCATGAACGGCATTTCGGCCAATAGATTCAGCATATTTAGCTCTAATTGTACCTTCAGCTGCTTCAGCTGGGTTAGTTGCTCCGATTAGTGTCCTGAAATCTTCAACTGCATTATCTTTCTCCAAGATTGCTGCGATGATAGGTCCAGATGTCATGTATTCGACTAATTCACCATAAAATGGTCTTTCAGCATGAACAGCATAAAACCCTTGAGCCTGCTCAGTTGATAACCTTGTTAATTTCATTGCTTTGATAGTGAATCCTGCATCTGTAATCATTTGTAGGATGTTGCCAATGTTGTTGTCTTCAACTCCATCAGGCTTAATCATTGTAAAAGTTCTTGTACCAGCCATATCTATTTTATTAGTAAGATTCGATTTAAATTTGGCAACAAAAATAAGGAGTTTATTTCATTTGAAGTAACAAACCTTTGTATTTTATTAAAGGTTCTAGTGATGGTTGCTTTTAATTTTCTAATAAAACGACATGAGCGGGGGTAGTAAATGATAGCAAACGAATAATGACAATTTTTCAGTGTTTGTTGATTGGCATGTAGCTTGACAAGTAAAAGTTGAATGAAGCTAGAATAAAGTCTAAGATGCTCTAGGAGTATTGTAAATAGGGTTGTTTTTGTTTTAATTGAAATAAACACCTGAATGGGCAGTGTTATTAATCTGCCAATATGACGTTATGAAAAATATATTATAGAGATGAGTGATTTTTTATCAGAAAATGATTGGGTTGGGTTTGCAGGTATGGGAGAAGAAGAAACAGAATTTATTCCCTTAATTTCTGCAGAGGATGAAGAAAGAATGGATAACGAGGTTGTTCCAGAACAATTACCAATCTTATCGTTGAGGAATAACGTTCTTTTTCCGGGTGTTGTTATTCCTATTACCGTAGGTAGAGACAAGTCGATTAAGTTAATTCAGGATGCTTACAAAACAGATAAAATTATCGGTGTAGTATCTCAAAAAGATTTTGCTCTAGAGAATCCGGGCTTTGAGGATTTATTTAAAGTAGGAACAGTAGCTCAAATAATAAAGATGCTTAAAATGCCTGATGGTAGCACCACGGTTATTATTCAAGGTAAAAAAAGGTTGAAGTTAATTTCGCCAATTCAAGAAGATCCTTATTTAAAAGCTCAAATTGAGACATTTTTAGATGATAAACCTAAAAAGCTTGATAAAAGATTAATTGCGCTATTTGATTCTTTAAAGGATATGGCGCTAAAAATTATAAAGCAATCACCAAACATACCTTCGGAAGCTTCTTTCGCTCTAAAAAATATAGAAAGTTCTTCATTCTTAGTCAATTTTATTTCTTCTCATATGCAGGCAGAAATAGAAGAGAAACAAGGCCTTTTGGAAGAGGTGAACTTGGAGGCTAGAGCTAATCTTTTGCTAAAGCATTTAGATAAGGAGTTACAGGTTCTTGAGATTAAAAATGATATTCAATCTAAGGTTCGTACCGATCTTGATAGACAACAGCGTGAGTATTTTCTTCATCAACAAATGAAGGAGATTCAAAACGAATTAGGCGATAACCCAGTACAAGAAGAGGTTAATGACATGCGGAGTCGGGCTTCTAAGAAAAAATGGCCGACTAAAGTTTCAGATGCTTTTTACAAAGAGTTGAATAAGCTGGAACGTATGAATCCGCAAGGAGCTGAGTATGGCGTTCAATCAAACTATTGTGAGTTATTGTTGGATTTACCTTGGGGAGTTTATACAAAGGATAAGTTTGATTTGAAACGAGCTACTAAGGTTTTAGATAGAGACCATTATGGTTTAGAAAAAGTGAAGGAAAGAATTATTGAATATTTGGCAGTATTAAAATTGAAAGGTAATATGAAGTCTCCTATTCTTTGTCTGCATGGACCTCCTGGTGTTGGTAAAACATCTTTAGGGAAATCCATTGCGGAGGCAATTGGAAGAAACTACGTTCGAGTATCTCTCGGTGGAGTGCATGATGAGGCTGAAGTTAGAGGTCATCGAAAAACGTATATAGGAGCAATGCCTGGTCGAATAATGACTAATATTAAAAAGGCGAAGTCATCGAATCCAGTTTTTGTCTTGGATGAAATTGATAAGGTAGGTAAAAGTAACCATGGTGATCCGTCATCTGCTTTACTAGAGGTTTTAGATCCTGCTCAAAATGATTCTTTTCAAGATAATTTCGTAGAAATTGAATACGATTTATCTAAAGTAATGTTTATTGCTACTGCCAATGAATTAGCGTCTATTCAACCAGCATTGTTGGATAGAATGGAGCTTATTGAAGTAAATGGGTACACGGTAGAAGAAAAAACAGAAATCGCTAAAAGACATTTAACACCAAAGCAGGTTAAGGAACATGGGTTATCAAAAAAATTATTTTCAATAGAGGATAAGGTTGTAGAGAAGATAATAGAGTCTTATACAAATGAAAGTGGTGTAAGAGGCCTTGAAAAGAAAGTTGCTAAAGTTGTGCGTTATAGAGCAAAACAGATTGCAATGGAAGAAGAATATAATGTCGCAATTGATTTGTCCGATCTAAAAACAATTTTAGGGCCGGCTCATGAAAAAGATGGTTATGAGAATAATGAAGTAGCTGGTGTTGTTACAGGGTTGGCATGGACACGGACTGGAGGTACCATACTGTTTATTGAGTCATCAATTACTAAAGGAACGGGAAAATTAACTCTTACTGGGAATTTAGGTGAGGTGATGAAAGAGTCTGCCGTTATTGCTATGGAGTATTTAAAAGCGCATAGTACTGATTTAGGAATTGAACAAGAAGTATTTGACAGTTATAATGTACATGTGCATGTGCCAGAGGGCGCAACACCGAAAGATGGGCCTTCTGCTGGTATAACAATGTTGACAGCTTTAGCTTCTTTGTTTACACAAAAGAAAGTAAAAAGTCATTTAGCGATGACAGGTGAAATTACGTTAAGAGGACAAGTGTTGCCGGTTGGAGGGATAAAAGAAAAGATTTTAGCTGCAAAAAGAGCAAATATTAAAGAGTTGATTCTTTGCGAAAAAAATAGAAAAGATATTGATGAAATTAACCCTAGATACCTTAAAGGGTTAAAGTTTAGCTATGTTAAAACAATGGATGAGGTTATTCAATTAGCTTTAACAGACGATTTAGTAGCAAACCCCATTACTTTAAAAGTAAAGAAAGCTACTGGAAAGCAATTATAAATATCTTTGGAAAAGAAGTTGATTGATTTTTCGTATCCCCAAAATGACATTATGAACAGATAATGGATTTGGGTAGTAAAAAGATCTATTCTGTTTTTTCGAAGAAATTACATTTTTAAGCCATTTTAAGCTTCATTATCAGTAATTAACATGGAGAATGTTAATAAAACCCATAGTTTCAAGGTATTTAGCACGTGTTTTATTCGTTAATTTCACCAACTTAAATGCTGCGTAGAATTATGGCTGAACAAAAAATACAGTATACCGAAGATAATATTCGTTCACTTGATTGGAAGGAGCATATACGATTACGTCCCGGTATGTATATCGGTAAATTAGGAGATGGGAAATCAGCTGACGATGGTATTTACATTCTAGTTAAAGAAGTTGTAGATAATTGTATCGATGAATTTGTAATGGGCAATGGTCGAAAAGTTGTTGTGAAAATAAAAGAAGACGCGGTTTCAATACGAGATTGGGGACGAGGAATCCCTTTAGGGAAAGTTGTTGATGTTGTTTCCAAAATGAATACAGGAGGAAAGTACGATTCTAAAGCGTTTAAAAAATCAGTTGGTTTAAACGGTGTAGGTACAAAAGCTGTTAATGCTTTGTCTAGCTATTTTAAAGTGCAATCATTCAGGGAAGGAGAGGAGAAAACAGTAGAATTTGAAAGAGGGAATATTTTAAATGATCATGATTTAGTTAAAACAGATAAAGAGAATGGAACATATGTGAAGTTTGTTCCAGATGCAGAAGTGTTTAAAGCATATCATTATAGAAATCAATACTTGGATAAACTTTTTTGGAATTACTGTTATTTAAATAGAGGGTTAACAATCGAGTTTAATAGCAAAAGGTTTCATTCTAAACACGGATTAAGAGATTTACTGGAAAACAATATGGATGGTGATCCATTGTACCCAATTATCCATTTAGAAGGAGAAGATATTGAAGTAGCATTTACACATGCTCGTAGTTATGGGGAAGATTATTATTCTTTTGTAAATGGTCAACATACCACGCAAGGCGGAACACATCAAAGTGCTTTTCGCGAGTCGATTGCTAAAGTGATTAAGGATTTTTTTGGTAAGTATGACCCTGTAGATATTAGACAATCAATTGTTGCCGCTGTGTCTGTAAAAGTTATGGAGCCTATATTTGAGTCTCAAACAAAGACCAAACTTGGGTCTCTTGAGGTTGAACCTGGCGGTAAATCTATGCGTGGGTTTATTATGGATTTCTTGAAAGAGAAATTAGATAACTATTTACACAAGCACCCAGAAGTAACTCAAGTATTAGAAAATAAAATAAAACAAGCTGAGAAGGAACGAAAGGAACTTACCGGAATTCGAAAACTCGCTAGAGATAGAGCGAAAAAATCCAATTTACATAACAAAAAATTAAGAGATTGTCGTATTCATTTCAATGATTTAAAACACGATAGAAGAGAAGAGACCTCTATTTTTATTACGGAGGGAGATTCTGCGAGTGGTTCAATTACTAAAAGTAGAGATGTCGGCACTCAAGCAGTATTTAGTTTGAAAGGAAAACCTTTGAATTCTTTTGGCTTAACCAAGAAAGTGGTTTACGAAAACGAAGAGTTTAACTTAGTGCAAGCCGCTTTAAATATTGAAGACGGATTAGAAGGGTTAAGATATAATCATGTGATTATAGCTACCGATGCTGATGTTGATGGGATGCACATTAGATTGTTACTGTTAACTTTCTTTCTACAGTTCTTTCCTGATTTGGTAAAGAAAGGACATGTTAAGATACTGCAGACACCTTTATTTCGTGTTAGGAATAAAAAGGAAACCAGATATTGTTATTCGGAAGAGGAGAGATTACAGGCTTTGACCGATTTAGGTAAAAACCCAGAGATAACACGTTTCAAAGGTTTGGGTGAAATTTCTCCGGATGAGTTTAAGTACTTTATTGGAGAAGACATGCGATTGGAGCCTGTTTTGGTAACAAAAGATCACTCTATTGAAGAGATTTTGACGTTTTATATGGGAAAGAACACACCAGACAGGCAGAAGTTTATTATCAATAATCTGAAAACAGAAGAAGACTTAGACGAAAAAGATTAACCGCTTAGAAAATACGCACCATGAGCACAGAAGAAGAACATAGCGAAGAAGAAGAGTTGAATCAAGAGGAAGCTAATTCTGAGGGTAACGAAGCGCTATCTATGGAGTTGATTGAGGTAGGCGACAATGGAGTTCCAGGGAGTGGCGGTGATGATAATATTGTCTCACTTGGAGGAATGTATGAAGAATGGTTTTTAGATTATGCTTCTTACGTAATACTTGAAAGAGCTGTTCCAGCTTTGGAGGATGGATTAAAACCAGTACAAAGAAGGATTCTTCACTCGTTAAATGAATTAGATGACGGTAGGTATAACAAAGTTGCCAATGTAATTGGTAATACAATGAAGTATCATCCACATGGAGATGCATCTATTGGAGATGCAATGGTGCAGATTGGTCAAAGGGAATTGTTAATCGATTGCCAAGGAAACTGGGGTAATACGTTGACAGGAGATGGAGCTGCTGCACCTCGTTATATTGAAGCACGTTTAACCAAATTTGCAAAGCACGTAGTATTTAACCCTAAAACAACAGTTTGGCTTTCATCTTATGATGGTAGAAATAAAGAACCAGATAACCTTCCTGTTAAATTTCCATTGCTATTAGCACAGGGAGCTGAAGGGATTGCCGTTGGTATGGCATGTAAAATATTACCCCATAACTTTATTGAGCTAATTGACGCATCTATAGATCACTTAAGGGGTAAAAAAGTAGATGTCTATCCAGATTTTCCGCATGGAGGAATGGCTGACTTTACAAATTACAACGCTGGTTTAAGGGGTGGTAAAGTTCGGGTAAGGGCAACCATTACTAAAGTAGATAATAAGACGTTAAGAATTGAAGACATTCCTTTTGGTACTACAACGGATACATTAATTGATTCGATTGTTAAAGCAACTGAAAAGAACAAAATAAAAGTTAAAAAGGTAGAAGATAATACGGCTGCAATTGCAGAAATAATTATTCATTTACCTCCTGGAGTTTCTCCAGACAAGATGATTGATGCATTGTATGCATTTACAAATTGTGAAGTTTCTATTTCTCCAAATGCTGCTGTTATTCAGGGAGGAAACAAGCCTGTGTTTATAAGCGTCAATGAAATGCTAAAGCATTCGACTGATAGAACAGTTGATTTGTTGAAGCTGGAGCTAGAAATCCGCAAGAGTGAATTGGAGAACCAATGGCATTGGGCTTCTTTAGAAAGGATTTTTATTGAAAATAGAATTTACCGCGATATTGAAGAGGAAGAAACTTGGGAAGGTGTAATTTCTGCAATTGATAAGGGGTTAAAACCGCATACTAAACATCTTAAAAGAAAGGTGAATGAAGAGGATATTGTTCGCTTGACAGAAATTAAAATTAAGCGGATATCAAAATTTGATGCCTTTAAAGCGGATGAAACTATAGCCAAAATAGAAGAAGCTTTAAAAGAAGTTCAAGGATATTTAGATAATTTAATTCCTTTTGCAATTGATTACTTTAAGGATTTAAAAGATACTTACGGAGAGGGTAGAGAGCGTAAGACTGAAATAAGAATTTTTGATAGTATATCTGCCAAGAAAGTTATCGTTACGAACAAAAAACTTTACGTAAACAGAGAAGAAGGTTTTATTGGCTGGACACTTCGTAAAGATGAATTTATTTCTGATTGTTCTGAGATTGACGATGTAATTGTCTTTTTCGCTACAGGTAAAATGCTTGTAACACGTGTATCGGATAAGAAATTTGTCGGTAAGGGAATTATACACGTAAGTGTTTGGAAAAAAGGAGACAAAAGAACTATTTATCACTTGATTTATCAAGATGGTAAAGGCGGAGCATCTTACATGAAGCGTTTTGATGTAAGCAGTATTACCAGAGATAAGGAGTACGACTTAACAAATGGTGCTGCAGGATCGAAGGTGCATTATTTATCTTGTAATCCGAATGGAAGGAAAGAAGTTGTTGCCGTAAAGATGCGTCCAAAACCAAACTTAAAAAAGTTAAGATTTGATATCGATTTTGAAGAATTGATAATTAAGGGTAGGGGCTCTAAAGGGAATCGTGTTACAAAAGACATGATTAGCAAAGTAGAGCAAAAAGAAGTTGGAGGTTCCACATTAGCTGCTCGTAAAGTCTGGTGGGACGATGTTGTTCGGAGGTTGAACGATGATGGAAGAGGAACGCTTCTGGGTGAATTTAGAGGTGAGGATAAGATTTTAACCTTACATCAATCTGGAAATTATAAATTAAGTGGATTTGAGTTAGCGACGAAGTTTGACCATGATTTGATTAGTATTGAAAAATGGAAACCAAGTCATCCCGTGGCTGCTGTTTATTGGAGCTCTGTCAAGGAGTTGTATTATATAAAACGATTCTTAGTGGAATCTTCTTCTAAGAAAGTATTGTTTATACCTGAAGAAGAAGGAGTAGAGTTGGTAGTTGCCTCCACACAGCATAAACCTAAGATTAAAATTGTTTACAATAAGCGTTTAAAAGAAACCAAACACCTTAAAGACAAGGTAGAGGAAGTAAACGACATTATTGATATAAAAGGCTTAAAAGCGCAAGGGAATCAGCTTACAAAACTAGCGGTAAAAGATATTGAGTTATTGGCTACAGTTGAAGGAGAAGAATGGCCCGTTGATGTTGTTGAGGAATCAATAGCGGAAATTGTAGAAGAACAAATTGAAGCGGTTTCTGAAGAAGTTACAGAAAAAGTAACTACGAGAGTAGAAATGCCTGCAGAAGAAGTAGCTGATCCTGAAGCGGAAGATTTTGAAAAGAAGGCTAAAGTAAAGTCTGCTAAGAAATCAAAACCAGTAAAGGATGATAAACCTGTCGAGATGGAGTGGGATATAGCACCTGTAAAAAAGGCTGATGAAGATAAATCTGACAAGAAAAAGAATCCTTCGAAAGGGACTGTCAATGAGGATGATGAGGATGGACAGATAACTCTGTTTTAGTGAATAATGCAGATAAAATGTCGAATAAGTAGCCATTCTTATTGCCAATTATAAAACATTTATAGCTAAAAAATTATTGCTAAGAAAAGCACCCCCAAATGATTACTAAAGTAAGTATAAAAACAATTTACAATTGCTCGCTTGAAAGAGCATTTAAGACCCCTATGCTTTGTGATGTAACCAAAATTCATACGGGATATATGTTTATGCCTGCGGTTACGCATTGCACGGAAGATGAAAGTTGGGGAATTCCTGGTAATAGTAAAAAAGTGTTTTTTGCAAAGTCATTTACGCAAAAAGGAGGCTGGGGGTCAATGGATAAGGTTATTGAGCGAGTTGAAAATAAATATTGGAAAATAGAAGTGAGTGATTTTCAAACTTGGATGTTGGGGTTTTATAAATTTATTGGGGAATGGAGCACTACGGAAATTAAACCAAATATTATTCAAATTGAATATACCTATGCCATGCATTCAAAGAGCAAAATTCTTTATCCCCTAAATTGGTTATTTGCAAAACTTTTTTGGAAAGTTTATATGAAAAGGGTTTTAGAAAATATCAGAAATATGGTTTCTGCTAACGAGCCATATCTTTTTCCTTAACGATTTATATATATTTTCTTAACAATTGATACTCCTGCATGCTCAATTTGCAAGAGATAAATACCATTGGTTAAGAAAGATGTGTCAAAACTATTGTGGTTATTGCCTCCCATTCTTTTTATAATTTTTCCAGTGATGTCGATAATATTTAAAGACTCCAATTTATTGATATTTTTCAAAATAATTTTTTTGTTTGTGTTGTCCACAATTATTTCTATGGCTTCTTGATTTTCATTGACAATAAGTGCTCCAGGACAGGCATCTGCTTTTTCAAATAACTCTGCAGTTGAATAACTGATGGCCATTATTTCGGTAGTTTTATCAGTACATATTTTATATACTATTGGATAATAATTCACATTGTAATTTGTAAATATTCCTCTATCCGGGTTTTCTGCATTGATTTTAGGAATAGAGCTTCCAGTAATCCAATCTCCCTGAGTCCATCCTGCGGTTCCATTAAACTCGTTTGTGCCATTCCATTGATCGTATTCAATCATTATAACCATTATCTGATCGGTGCCACTAGGTCCATAGTTTTGATATAGACTTTCTAATTTCCCTGTATTATGATAGCTCCAACAAGAAGGACAATGGCAAGCAAAAAATTCAACAAACACAACCTTTCCTTCTGCTAAATACTGATGCAGATTATGCCAGTTTCCATTAATATCAGTTAAATTGAAATCTGGAGCAATTGAACCATTTGATAATTGCGCATGCGAAGAAAGTGAAATTACAAGAAATGTAATAATTGTTCTTAGTGTCTTCATATGCGTTTATTTACCTTGTTACAGTGCTAAAATAGACCTTAAATTATTTAAAATATAATTACAGTAGAAAAAACCTTTCAAGTTTGTATGCAGAAATATATAATCTTGTTCATTCGTTAGTTTCTATTTATATTGCTCAAAATTAATATTGAGGAAACGTAAAATGAAGGAAGATTTCACTATTCATATTTGTAATTCAAAAGAGGAATTCGCCATTGCTAGAAATATTACTCAAGATTACTTGAAGTGGTTAGGAATGAATCTTGATTTTCAAAATACGGAGAAAGAGTTTCAAGTGTTCGAAACAATGTATGGAAAACCTGATGGTTGTTTTATCTATGCTACAATAAATGGAGCAATTGCGGGTGGTGTAGCGATTCGGAAATTGGATGCAAAAATTTGTGAAATGAAGCGCCTGTTTGTTTATAATTCTTCTCAAGGAAAAGGATTGGGACAGTTTCTTTGTGAAAAAATTATTTCAATTGCTAGCGAGTTGGGATATAGCAAGATGAGATTGGATACAGTAGCAAAACTTAAAAGTGCTATAGGATTGTATAAAAAAATAGGTTTTTATGAAATCGAGGCATATTGTCCCAATCCAGATCCTACTGTGAAATATATGGAGCTGGAAATTTGATTTATTTAGCGAACCGGATTAAAAGGTCTTTTTGTTGACCTAATAAAAAAAGCTGAACAATGATGTCATTGCTCAGCTTTTTTTAATAATTATAAATCCCTAAATAATGTATATTGGTTATTTAGATAAAATGTTATCTATTTATTAACGACCACGTTAAAGCTAGAAATGCTTCCATCTTTATAAGTTGCTTTAAATACATAAGTCCCATTAGAAACATTCATCATATCAACTGTAATTAATCCGTTTTTAATAACAGAAACAGCTTGAGTTGAAATCAATTTACCTGTGATGTCATAAATCTCGATTGAATTAACATCGGTATTGTTTCCAAAAGGAATGTTTAACACATTACGTGTCGGGTTAGGAAAAGGAACAATATCAGCTTTAGTTGAAATAGTCTCGTCAACACTTAATGCAATTATAGCTGCCGAATCAAGCATTCGTATCGCCATTCTTGGCATTGCATTTGTCCCAAATCCTCCACCGAACCATGTAGCTGCACTATTCGCGTCAGTTCCATAAACAGGCGAGTAAGCTTCATCATATAAGTTCATGTTCTCATTGTAATCCATTGTTACGTTAGTTGGTATTTGAAATGAAGCACTGTAAACAATTATACAAAATAAGTAACGTTGGTTATCTTCAAGTAAAATATTATCATAAAAATTTAACTCAACATTTTGATTTTGTAAATCAGATGAGTATGTGTATTCTCCAACAGTCAATTGAGTAAGTAATGAAATATTGAAGTTGGCATCACTAATCCCAGTAAATGAATCATCCCAGCTATAAGCATGCCCCTCAACATATTCTCCATCTAAAGGAATTCCACTTATTGGAGAAGTTGCACCCGCAAAAGTAATTCCTGTAACACCAATTCTACTTGCGTTAGGGTTTTTAAAATGAACACAAAAACGTTGTTCATCAGTTAGGTCAAGTCCTACACTTCTTCTTGCATTTCCACCAGTTGGCATTGCTGTAGTAGAATCCATACCACAATAAGAGAAAATAGTATCAGTGATAGAGAAATCAGAACTACGTTGGTTGTCACTCATGTACTCATCAGTAGAATCCATTATAAGTGTGTAATCCATACCATAGTAACCTACAGGGTAAGAAGCTTGTTTGAATGTAGGTAATGTTAAGTATATACTATCTCCAGATAACATAGTGATTGTATCTGTTGCTTCAGAATATATATTTGCTCCACCAAATGTAATGTCAACATTAATGCCAACACCAGTTTGTACGTCATTACCAAAATTGTAAACCCAAGTTCCCACTTCAACACTAAACTCAGTAGAATCCTGAGCTAAAATTTGAGGAGTTGCAGCATTTGGAGCTCTTAACATATGCTCTTGATTAAATCCTAAGTCATCTGAATAAAGTCCGTTTTTAGTTCCGTAGAAAACAACTACATCTCCAGCATCCATTTGCGCTCTGATTGCAGCTCCATCATCAGATGATATCATCCAAACTGGAATAGTAACATTAGGACCGTCAGTTCCTGCTCCCATTCCAACTGTACCCGGAGCGATATTGATAATAATTACACCAATTGCTCCAGCATTTTCAGCATTAATTGCTTTAACACCGAATTGGCAAGCACCCCTATATAGAACAGCAATTTTTCCAGTAAGATCATTAATTAATGGATTACAGGATAGTGTATCATCTGCAGTCCCATCATCAACAAGCATTAAAGTGTCAAGAATAGCGTTTCCTGGTATTGTCATATCTGGAGCTAAAGTCCAATCTGTACCGGCTGGTGAAAAATCATACTCACCAGCAATTGATGATGGTGACTCAACATTGAATATAATCTGAGCTTGGGTAGAAATAGTAAAAAGTGCCAAGCTTGTTAAAAGGTAAATTTTTTTCATAGTGTAGATTGTTTGTTTCTAAAAAGGTTAAAGCACAAAAATAGTTAAAAAAAGAAAGGGTTTTATGTGTTATCGACTAAAATTTTCATTTTATCGATTTATATGCTGTTTTCCTCTCCGAAAAAACTTGTTTAGTCATGTGTTTAATGAGCATTTTAAATCTTTGACTTCATTCTTACTTGAATGATTATGGCTGAAAAAATAGTAAGACTACCGATTAAAGCGATTGAAGTGTTAATATCCCAAATGTCCGAAATTACACCCGTTATTATTGCTCCAAAAGCATATCCAGAATCTCTCCATAATCTAAATATTCCGATGCTTTTGGCTCTTTGTTCTGGGTGAGTATAATCACCTATTCCAGCAAGGAATGTTGGATAAACAATTGCGGTTCCTATTCCAAGAACAGAAGATAATAGTGCAAAGTGCCAAAATGTTGTTGCATAAATCATGGATAAAAGAGCAACTCCTTGAAGAAGCATTCCGAGGAATAGCATTTTCTTTTTGTCAAAAACATCAGCCATTTTACCCGTGAATAATTGACCAACTCCCCAAAATATAGGATAAACTGCTACGATGGTTGCTATTTCGTCTAGTTTAAAATGTTTTGTAGCTAATAGTATGGGGAATAATCCCCAAACCATTCCATCATTTAAGTTGTTAACCAATCCAGCTTGCGATATAGAGCCAAGGTTTCTATCTTTCCAAGTAGTTTCCCAAAATATGTTTTTTAATTTTTTAGTACTGCTTACAGCGGTCTCTTTTGCTACATGCTGAATTGTATCTTTTACAAATATCCATGAGCCCAATAGCCCTAAAGCAGAAAAACCAACTCCTAAATAGAAAGGGTAAGGTCGTAAACCGTATTCACTGGCAATCCAGCCTGTAAGAAATGCAACTCCACCTACTGCCAAATACCCTGCAGATTCATTGAGTCCCATAGCCAAGCCTCTTTGCTTTTCGCCAACTAAATCAATTTTCATAACAACCGTACTCGACCAGGTTAACCCTTGGTTTATTCCTAATAAAACATTTGCGAAAACAATCCAGTTCCAGCTACTAGCGTATATAAGGATGAAAGGTATTGGTAAAGCAAAAAACCATCCTATTACCAATAAATTTTTTCTTCCTATTTTATTGGCAAAGGCTCCCGTAAAATAATTGGTTATCGCTTTAGTAAAGCCAAATACAATAATAAAAGAGAGAATTACAGCATTTCCTTTCAAACTAAATACACTTTCTGCTAATTCTGGTAAAATGGTTCGTTCCATTCCAACCATTCCACCAACAAACGCGTTAATAAGAACAAGTAGCGAAAATTGTTTCCAGTTTTCTTTAAGGCCTAATTTTATTTGAGACATATTTTACAAATATATCAACTGTATAATTAATCGAGGTGATGAATCTTAAATAAGGCTATGATAGTTGGAAACAATTTATATTGAACAGCAAAAGTCGGCATATAATTTTTATACTTGTGATACTAAAATTTTAACCATGTCATTACCCATATCTTTTATTTCGAAATCATTATCTATTTCTGAAAAGCAAGTTTCGACTACAATAAATTTACTCGCGGAAAAAGCGACTGTACCGTTTATTTCCCGCTACAGAAAAGAAATGACAGGTGGGTTGGATGAAGTCCAAATTGAGAACATTCAAATTGCCTTTTTAAAATTAAAGGATTTAGAGAAACGTAAAAAAACCATTTTAGAAACTATTTCGGAACAAGGGAATCTAAGTAAAGAATTAAAAGAAAAAATTGAAAAATCATGGGACAGTAACGAATTAGAAGATCTCTATTTACCATTTAAGCCAAGAAGAAAATCAAGAGCTGATAAAGCAATTGAATTAGGGTTAGCGCCTTTAGCAAAGATGCTAATGTCACAACAGGGAGCTAGTTTTAGTTCAATGGCAGAGCGATTTGTTAAAGGAGAAGTAGAGAGTATTAACGAAGCAATTAAAGGGGCTCAAGATATTGCTGCATTATGGATTAGTGAAAGACAATACATTCGTCAAAAAATTAGAGGATTGTTTTGGAGAGAAGGCGTGCTCAAATCCAAAATGGTAAAAGGAAAAGAGGAAGAAGGCGAAAAGTTTAAGGATTATTTCTCTTTCGAAGAACCAATTAAAAGAATTAAGTCACATCGCTTTTTAGCTGTTTATCGCGGGCAAAAAGAAGGTGTTTTGAAAGTTGTAATTGAACCGCCAACCAAAGAAGCAATTATAATGGTCGCTGATTCCGTAATAAAGCAAGACGGTGATTTTAAAAAGGAAATACAAGAAGTAGTTAAAGATGTTTATACACGGTTATTAAAAACATCCATAGAGACAGAAGTAAAAAAAGATCTAAAAACACAAGCAGATATAGAAGCGATAAAAGTATTTGCTGAAAACTTACGTCAACTATTATTACAATCTCCGTTAGGAGGAAAAAGAACCTTAGCTATCGATCCCGGATTTCGTTCGGGTTGCAAAGTTGTTTGTTTGAGTGAAAATGGAGACTTAGTTGGTAATTCTACTATTTTTCCGCATCCTCCTCAAAACAAAACGACAGATGCGATGAAGAAGATATCTACCATGGTACAGCAATATAAAATTGAAGCTATCGCTATTGGTAATGGAACTGCAGGTAGAGAAACGGAAGCTTTTATTAAGAGAATTCGCTTCAATACAAAAGTAAATGTCTATATGGTAAATGAAGCTGGTGCTTCTATTTATTCAGCTTCAAAAATTGCTAGAGAGGAGTTTCCAGATTATGATGTAACGGTTCGTGGAGCAGTTTCTATTGGAAGAAGGTTAATGGATCCGCTTGCTGAATTGGTTAAAATAGATCCAAAGAGTATTGGTGTTGGTCAATATCAACATGATGTAGATCAAGCTATATTAAAACAAAGGCTTGATTCGGTTGTAGAAAGCAGTGTAAATAGAGTAGGAGTCGATGTAAATACAGCGAGTAAGTATATTTTGACGTACGTTTCTGGAATTGGACCGCAAATAGCAGAAAACATTGTCGAATACAGAAAACAAAATGGTGACTTTACCGCTCGAAAAGAATTGAATAAAGTACCAAAATTAGGTACAAAAGCATTTGAGCAAAGTGCAGGTTTTCTGCGTATTTCAAATGGAGAAAACCCATTAGATAATAGTGCTGTTCACCCGGAGAGTTACTCTCTGGTAAAGAAAATGGCAAAGGATGCAAAGTGTTCATTGAACGAATTAATTGGAAATGAAGAGTTGGTAGGTGGTCTTCGTATTGAAAAATACATTACCAAAGAAATAGGAGAGATAACGCTGAATGATTTGATAAAAGAATTGGTTAAACCAAGTAGAGATCCTCGTAAAATTGCCCGAGTCTTCGAATTTGATAAGCGTTTAAGAAGTCTCGCCGATGTTGAACAGGGAATGGAAATAGTTGGTATAGTAAACAACGTTACCAATTTTGGAGCTTTTGTAGATATCGGAATAAAAGAAAGTGGCTTAATTCATATCTCCAATCTAGCGGATGCTTATGTAAGTAACCCTGCTGATATAGTTTCTGTTCATCAACATGTTAAGACCAAAGTAATTTCTATAGATTTTGATCGTAAACGAATCGGGTTAAAATTAATCTAACTTCGTTGCGAACGAGGTTAGCTTGTTCCAAACATCGGAAATACGGCACGTGGGTCATTGTCAAGGCTTACTTAAGTGCTAATCGCTTTTTTCAAAGCCATTATATATCCAAAGTGCAAACCTTCATGCACATTATTAAAAGCAATAGCCTTTTCGGTACTGTCTAGAGTGATATTATAACTTGTAGTGTACTCTGAGTATCCCGTAAATAAACCATTTTCATAATCTTGTTGCATTAGTTTCGCAGTAGAGATTAATAGTCCTTTAATTTCGTTGATTTCATTCTCTGAAACATTTTTTGGAGCTGAAGTCCCTTTCCTGTATTTATCGATTAATTCTCCAGGTATAACGGGACTTTGACCACTTAATTTATAAACTAATAGCTGCTGCGTGGCTAAATTGTGTGCAACATTCCAAATAATATTATTGTTAAACCCTTTTGGAATTTTGATTAACGCGTCAATGGATAAGTCCTTAATTGAATTAAGTACGTTTTTTCGTGTAATTAGTAAAATTTCAAATTGTTGGTCCATTGTATTATTGTTTGAAAAAAAAGTATTCCCTAGCGTTCGAAGTGTAATATAGTAATAAACGGTCGTAAAAACTAAAAGTAACAACCGCTAGTGCGAGCCTCGTACTAAAATCTACTAATATCCCTCGCTAGTGCGAGCGTCTTCGCTCGTACTAATATCAAACATACAATTTATGATATATCAATATCAATTGTTCCTTGTTTATTCATGTAGTTTTTTGCACTACTATGCTTCCATTCAATAGCTTCTGCAACAAAACCACTTTCTACTGGATTATTGTGAATGTAATCTATTTTTTGTTGAATAACCTTTTCACTCCATAATTCAATTGGTTTATTATGTTGTTGCCAAAATTGATAATTAGTTACATTACTGTTTTTATTACTTGCTTTTTTAAATAATTCAAACATCCATTCTTTTCTACTTTCTTGTGGATTTTCTTTTATTGCTTTTAGTAATTTTCTTGCAGTAAAACCTTTCAAATCTCTTATTAAACCAGATGGATCATTTTTTGTGGACCTAAATACTAGAAGCACATGACTAGGCATAATACAATAAGCAAAAACTTCCATTCCTTTTTGCCTTCTGCAATAGCTTAAACTATTTGCCAAAACATCGAAATACATTTGCCTTGTAAAAACATCTATCCAATTAACAGTAGCAAAACTGATAAAGTAAATACCTCAAAGGTTATGAAACTTATACTTTCTACTCATTCTTTTTTATGTAAAAGAATAAAACAGCAACGTTAAGTTTTTATGGTTTGTTAATTAGTCACGAGCGAGACGCTCGCGCCAGCTCCTCGCTAGTGCGAGCGTCTCGCTCGTACTAAAACCTTAGATCGTGAACCAAGTAGCTAGCATCAGCTACTATAGGTTTATGTCAAAAATTGTCTCTAGAGTTCGCTGTGTAATATAACAATAAGCGGTCGTAGAAACCACCAGGGTCTTTGTAAAATACTTTAAAAATGTATTCGTTTTCCGTATCGAAATGAGTTCCTTCAATAAGAGAAATGTCGGCACTTTTAGCGGTGTCACTTACATATAGGTAAGTGTAATTGTAAACCCCTTGTTTTAAGTAAATTTCAGTTTTGTAGGCGAGTGCGTCATAGTCATATTTTAGTCGGTAAGCGTTGTCTATTTCCCAATTGGTTAATTGGCCATAGATGTATAAGTCTCCTTTGTTTAGCGGATGAGAATAAGGAATAGTAAACGTGGTATAAGCATAATCACTTTCTAGATTGTGATCAAAGCCATCTATATTTTTAATAAAAAGGCGACCGTTAGCATCTCCCGTTTCAAGGTATTTTTTGTAAGTTCTTTTAATATCGGGTTTTAATTTTACCTTATAGGAACTATTTCTATCATCAATACTAAGCACCCTTTGTGTGTAGTTTTTCAGTGTGGAAATATCAATAAATCGAAATTCGTTTCCTCCGTCAAAAACATTGCCTTCTTCATAGTTGTAAATCAATTGGTTTTCCTTAACAAAATTTGGAGTTAGTTCGGTACATGAATTGTCTGTTCTGTGATTTTGTTCAATGTGTACTTTTATATTCGAATAGGGATTGATAATCTGTAATTTATCATACGACAAGGTAAAGTCAACTTCTTGCCTATAATATTTGTCGTCAAGTTTGGCTGGATACTTAATGTTAGGAAGAATCTGCATGCTGTTTTCAGTAACGTAAAATTTTTGTGTTAGCACGGGATACTGTTCTTCATTTTCAGGATATACCACAATAATGTAATTCCCGGACTTTGTTAATTGTATGTTCTCATTAGGGAACTCTACCCAATAGTGCACATAGCTTTGATATGCATTAAAAGAATATTTATTATTATCGATATAGTTCTCGTCAAAACCGTTTATGTAATCCATGTCCGTTAGGCCACTTTGTGTCCAATCTGCATTGCAGTGAATTATTTTATATTGATAGGCAGTTATGTCACCATCTAATTCGTCAAACCTCAGTTCGAGTGTTTCCTCTGAGTTTAATCTAATTGCTGGATCAGAAAGTATTGAACCTTTCTTGTAGAGTAAAACTGTTTTTATTTTGTCGTTATAGGTTAAGTTCTTATACAGTATAGTTTCTTCTTCAAAAAATTCTTCCTTTTCGACTACAATAGTTGGAGGCTTTGTAGTTTCTGCAGCGACGAATCTTTCTTCAGTTGAAACAGCTTTTGGGGTACAATTGTGTAGCATTCCTACCAACATCAGCGCAAGTAGAAATATAGGTGACTGGCTTCTCTTATTTATAATCATTCTAAATTAGTGTTCAGTAATTGAATTAAAGATATAACGCTTTATTAGAAACAGCAAATTTTTAATTTTGCAAAGTTAATTATTTGAAAAATCACCTTATGTCAAAATCCATAAAAATCCGTAAAGGATTGGATATCAGAATTAAAGGAGATGCCGAAAGAAGCTCTATTGAAGCGCCGTTGTCATCTACTTATGCTATTAAACCAACTGATTTTCATGGTCTTATACCCAAGTTATTAAAAAAAGTAGGAGATCAAGTAAAAGCTGGAACTCCAATTTTTCAAGATAAGTATAGAGAACACATTAAATATGTTTCACCTGTAAGCGGAAAGATTCAGGAAGTTAAGAGAGGTGCTAAAAGAAAGATTTTAGAAGTTATAATAGAAGCGGATAAAGAAATTTCTTACGAGGAAGGTTCTCCTGTTGATGTAGCTTCTTTAGATAGAGAAACAGCAAAAGAAGCTTTATTAGCAAGCGGATTATGGCCGTTTATTAAAATGCGCCCTATCGACGTTGTTGCGAATTATACAGATACTCCAAAATCTATTTTTGTTTCAGGTTTTGATTCCAGTCCCTTAGCACCGGATTATGATTATCTATTATATACAAGAGATAAAGAGTTTCAAGCAGGGATTGATATTTTGAATAAACTTACTGACGGCAATGTTAATCTACAATTAAGAGCTAAAGGTGGAGCTGATGCAGCATTTACACAAGCTAAGAAAGTTGTTGCGAATAAAGTTTCAGGTCCGCATCCAGCAGGGAATGTTGGTCCACAGATTCATCAAGTTGACCCTATAAATAAGGGAGAAGTTGTTTGGACAGTAAATGCACAAGATGTTGCAATAATTGGCAGTTGTCTTCTTACAGGAAGGTATGATGCTTCTAAGTTATTGGCGTTAACGGGTTCCGAAGCTACCAATAGAAAATATTTTAAAGTAATCATTGGAGCGAATGCAAGTGATGTATTAAATGGTAATTCTAATACAGGCAATGTTCGCTATATCAGTGGTAATATATTGACAGGTTCTCAAATTGAAGCTGATGGTTATATTGGTTTTTACGATTCTCAAATAACTGTAGTTCCAGAGGGTAATGCATACAAATTCTTTTTAACGAAAGGATGGTTAATACCGGGCTTTAAAAAGTTATCAAACAATTCTGCTTATCCAAGTAAAGTATTAGGTCCAAAGAAATTTGATGTTGACACGAACTTAAATGGGGAAGAACGAGCCTTTGTTGTTACAGGAGAATATGAAAAAGTATTTCCATTTGATATTTACCCTGTTCATTTAATTAAATCAGTTATGATAAATGATATTGACTCAATGGAGAAATTAGGGATTTATGAGGTTGCACCAGAAGATTTTGCTTTGTGTGAATTTGTTTGTACCTCTAAAATTAATTCTCAAGAAATTGTTAGACAAGGTTTAGATGTCATTCACAAAGAATGCATGTAATTCGCAGTTTATTTTAACTAAAGAAATTAGATAGTGAAATTTTTAAGAAAAATATTGGACAACGCTCACGCTAAGTTGAACAAGTCAGAAAAAACGAAAAAGTTGTTTCCACTGGTTGATTCTGTAGATACATTAATGTTTACACCAAATCACACTACAAAGGGAGGAGCGCATATTAGAGATGGTATAGATCTTAAACGGACAATGATGTTTGTTATCCTTGCCTTAATTCCATGTTTGTTATTTGGAATGTACAATGTTGGATTGCAACATGATCTTGCAAATTCGACGGTAGAATGGTCTGGTGTTGATCAGTTCCTTTATGGTTTAATGAAAGTTCTACCATTTATAGTTGTTTCATATGCTGCAGGTTTAGGAGTTGAATTTATTTTTGCAATTAAAAATGGTCATGCAGTTCAAGAAGGTTATTTGGTTTCGGGAATGTTAATTCCGCTTATTATGCCAATTGATACGCCATTATGGATGGTGGCTGTAGCGGTTATTTTTGCGGTTGTAATAGGTAAAGAAGTCTTTGGAGGTACAGGAATGAATATATTAAATATTGCCTTAACGGCTCGTGCTTTCTTATTCTTTGCGCATCCAACTTCTATGTCTGGAAACAACGTATGGATTTCAGGTTTTAAAGATTTAAAAGAATCAGGTAATTTAGTAGATGGTGTTTCTGGTGCAACTCCCCTGGGAGATTTAGCTTCTTTTTCGCAGGACCAATCGGCATTTGATGCATTGCATGAAGTGACGTATACGATTCCTCTTGATAGCTTAGCGTCTGTTGCGCAAAATGAACCAACTTTTAATATGTTGGATAATGTTACAGATACAATCATGGTTAACGGAGTTGAAATGGTTGAAACGGTTAAAACAGGCTTTATTGAATCAGGTCATTCTTTTGTGGAAGCTATGTGGGGTTTATATCCAGGTTCAATTGGAGAGTCATCTGTTTTTCCAATAATGTTAGGAGCTATATTTTTGTTGCTCACCGGAATAGCTAGTTGGAGGGTGATGGCTTCATTTTTTGCAGGTGGACTTGTTATGGCTTTAATATTGAATCAATTTGCTGGAGAAAATGCTTATATGCAGCTTCCGGCGATTCATCAATTGATGTATGGTGGCTTTTTGTTCGGAATGGTCTTTATGATTACAGATCCTGTAACAGCTGCTCAAACCACCAAAGGAAAGTTCTTTTATGGCTTTTTAGCTGGTTTCTTGGGAATACTTATACGAGTGGTGAACCCTGCATATCCTGAGGGAGTTATGCTAGCCATATTAATAGCAAATGTATTTGCTCCGTTAATTGATCATATGGTGATTAGTACAAATATTAAAAGAAGATTAAAACGAGTTAAAATAGCATAGTCATGGTAATTAATAAAGATAGTAACGCATATACCGTAATTTTTGCAACTGCTATGGTTGTAATAGTTGGTGGCCTTTTGGCATTTGTTTCAACTTCACTCAAGCCGCTTCAAGAAGACAATGTTAGAAATGAGAAAAAGCAATTGATTCTTAAGGCAATTGGTTCGGAAGAAACTAAATCTATTACTAGAGAAGACGCCGGAAAGCAATTCAAAAAATACGTAGTAGAAAGATTGATTCTTGATTACGAAGGTAATATTATTGAAGGAACCAGACTGACGAATGAAACTCCTGTAGATATAAAAAGCGCTAAGGATGCTTTTGCTGTTGATTTGAAAAAAGAATACAAAAAGTTTGTTCAACCCTTAACAAACAAATACACAGGAAGTGATTTAGTGGATGAGTTGACGAAAGAAAAAAACATTCATTACCCACTATTTATATGCGAGGTAAATCAAAGATTTATGGAAGAGCTTGCATTAGATGGACTTAAACTAAAGTTGATAGATATAAAAGAAAAATTACAGGAGGCTAATGAAAATAATATGGATACATCATTATCATTAGCATTATCAGATACAATGTTTAGAATCGAAGAAGAGCTCAAAGGGCGAAAAAAACATTATGTCATCCCTGTTATGGGCAAAGGATTGTGGGCAGGAGTATGGGGTTACATTGGATTGGAATCGGATGGAAGAACGATATCTGGTGCTGTGTTTGATCATAAGTCAGAGACACCTGGTTTAGGTGCTGAGATTTCAAAAGACTTCTTCAGTGATCAATTTATTGAGAAAACTATTGTAGATGAAACAGGAAATTATACGCCAGTAAAGGTTGTTAAACCAGGAACAGGTGTTACACAGCCATACGTAGATGGTATAAGCGGAGGTACATTTACAAGTGTTGGTGTAGATGAAATGATGAATAGAACATTATCTGTATATCACAAATTCTTCCAGAATGAATCTGGTAAAGAATTATTAACCAAAATTTAACTTCGAAAAAGTAGAATTATGAGCGAAGTAGCTGTAAAAGAAAAAGAACCATTATTCTCCAAAAAGAATAAGAAGTTAATAACAGATCCATTGAACGATACTAATCCTGTGACTATTCAAGTGCTAGGAATATGTTCAGCATTAGCGGTAACAGTAAAAATGGATGCTGCATTGGTTATGTCCATGGCGGTATTAGCTGTATTGATTGTTGGTAATGTGATTGTTTCTTTAATGAGGAACCTGATACCTGGTAAAATTAGAATTATTGTTCAATTGGTTGTAGTCGCTGCTTTGGTAATTATTGTCGATCAAGTATTAAAAGCATTTGTTTATGATGTGTCTAAACAATTATCTGTATTTGTTGGCCTGATTATAACCAACTGTATTATCATGGGTCGATTAGAAGCATTTGCTTTAGCAAATAAACCATGGGCATCTGCATTGGATGGTCTAGGGAATGGTATTGGTTATGGAATTATATTAGTTGTTGTGGCTTTCTTTAAAGAGCTATTTGGCTCAGGAACATTGTTAGGTTTCGAAATATTTGGAAGCCAGGGTAAAACTTTAGCGGATTCTACCGGATTGTATTCAATGGGTTATGAGAATAATGGAATGATGTTATTGCCTCCATCATCATTAGTGTTAGTAGCCATATACATTTGGATACAGAAGAGTAGAAACCCAAGTTTACAAGAAGGACATTAAAAATTGATAATACTGTAAAAAAGTAAAAGATGGATTTATTAAAACTATTTATAAAAGCTGCATTTGTAGAGAACATGGTCTTTACGTTTTTCTTTGGAATGTGTTCTTATTTGGCAGTTTCGAAAACTGTCAAAACTGGTGTTGGACTTGGAGCCGCAGTAATATTTGTATTAGGTGTTACGGTTCCTGTAAACTATTTATTAGAAACTTATGTTCTTAAAGAAGGAGCATTAGCTTGGTTAGGTGAGCCAGATATGGACTTAAGCTTTCTTAGCTTTATTATGTTTATCGCTGTAATTGCTTCCATAGTACAACTGGTAGAGATGCTGGTTGAAAAGTTTTCTCCTGCATTGTATGGTGCACTCGGAATTTTCTTGCCATTAATTGCTGTAAACTGCGCAATTCTAGGTGGTTCATTATTTATGCAAGAAAGACAATTCGAAAACATTGGTGAAGCATCTGTATACGGATTAGGTTCTGGTTTTGGATGGTTTATAGCAATAGTACTGATTGCAGCTATTCGAGAAAAAATTCGCTATTCTCATATTCCGGCACCACTAAGGGGTGTAGGAATGGCATTTATCCTAACTGGATTGATGGGCTTGGCATTTTTAGGATTTATGGGATTTGAACTTTAAAAAAATTTTAATACAAACAAAAGATGGATTTTAAATACATTATAATAACAATTGCAGTATTCTTGGTGGTTGTGCTCGTATTAGTAGCAATACTTCTTTTTGCTAGAGCGAAATTAATGCCTTCAGGTAAACTTAAAATTACTATTAATGGCGAAAAAGAATTAATAGTTGAGGGTGGGAATACATTGTTATCTACATTAAGTGCAGCAGGTATCTTTTTGCCATCTGCATGTGGTGGAGGTGGAACATGTGTACAATGTACGTGTCAAGTTCATTCAGGTGGAGGTAGTATTCTGCCAACAGAAGCGCCTCATTTTTCGCGTAAAGAAATAGCGGATAACTTTCGATTAGGTTGTCAAGTGAAAGTAAAAGAGGACATGGAAATAGAAGTAGAAGAGGAAGTTCTTGGTATTAAGGAATGGGAAGCTACTGTTGTTTCTAATTATAATGTTGCTACATACATTAAGGAATTTATTGTTGAGATTCCTGAAGACATGGATTATAAAGCTGGTGGTTATATCCAGATTAAAATTCCTAAATGTGAAATAAAATTTTCTGAGATGGATGTCAAAGCGCATCCTCAAGATCATCCAGGTGAACCTGATAAATTCGAAAAGGATTGGGCTGAAGGTAAATTTGAAATGAGAAATTTAGTAATGAAAAACACAGAGGAGGTAGTAAGAGCTTACTCTATGGCATCTTACCCAGCTGAAGGTAGAAAAATAATGTTGAATGTGCGTGTAGCTGCTCCGCCTTGGGATGGTAAAAACAATGCTTGGATGAATGTTAATCCAGGAATTGCTTCTTCATATATCTTTGACTTAAAAGAAGGCGATAAAGCTATTGTTTCGGGTCCTTATGGTGAATTTTTTATTAATCACTCAGATGCTGAAATGCTATATGTTGGTGGTGGTGCTGGTATGGCTCCGATGCGATCTCATTTATACGAGCTATTTAGAACTTTAAAAACAGGAAGAAAAGTTTCATTCTGGTACGGAGGTCGTTCTAGAGCAGAACTTTTTTATATCCATTATTTCAGAGATTTAGAGAAAGAATTTCCAAATTTTAAATTTTACATGGTTCTATCGGATTCATTGCCAGATGATAATTGGGTAGAAATGAAAGATATTAATGATACGGAAGGTGATGGTTTTTCAGGTTTTGTGCACAATGCTGTAATTGATCAATACCTAAAGGATCATGAAGCCCCTGAGGATATTGAATTTTATTTCTGTGGACCACCTATGATGAACGTTGCAGTTCAAAACATGTGTGACGACTGGGGTGTTCCTCCGGAGAATGTACGATTTGATGATTTTGGTGGGTAATCAATAAATAATTAAAAGGGTAAATCCTCCTGCTTTTTAAGTAGGAGGATTTTTGTTTAAACGCGTAAAATGAAAGTTGTAACATTACTATTAATCACTTTTCTATTTGTAAGATGCGGAGAGAACCAGGAGTCTAATAATATCAAAGGTAAGGTTGTTTTGAATGACTTCTTTCAAGTAACGGGATATGCTCAAGGAACGACTTATTCTATAGTTTATCAAGACTCCTTGAAACGAGATTTATCGAATTCAATAGATTCTTTGCTTAAAGATTATGATAGTTATCTTTCTACCTATGTGGATACAAGTTTAATCTCTCAATTTAATAATTCTGAATCTAGTCCTACGTCATCAAAAACAAGCTGGAATAATGATTTTTTAGATTTGGAGATTCAGTCTGATGGGATTTTTGAAGATTGTTTTAAAGCAGCAAAAGAAATTTACCACGCTACGGATGGCGCATTTAATCCTGCTGTATATCCATTAGTTAAGTATTGGGGGTTTTTAGATGGAAAACCTCGGGATGATATTTTTCAATATGAAATAGATTCTATTTTGAAAATAGTTAATTTTTCTGATTCTCTTATTAACCTATATACCGATACTGTCTCTAAAGGAGATGTTCTATTTGGTTCGACTCCTGTAATAGGTAAATTGAATGGAAATATGAAGATTGATTTCAATGGGATTGCACAAGGGCACTCGGTAGACATTATAGGACGTTTTTTGTTATCTTTTGGAATCAATAATTTTATGATAGAAGTGGGGGGGGAAGTGTTATGCAAAGGAGTGAATAACAAAAATACTTTCTGGCAAATAGGAGTGGATAAGCCTGTAGAAAACTCATCTCCTGGGAGTAAAGGTTTTCAATTTGTTGTGAATGTAAATAATGGAGCAATTGCTACATCCGGTAACTACCGTAAATTCTACGAAAAAGACGGTGTAAAATATGCACATACTATTAACCCTAAAACAGGTTATCCAGTTCAGCACTCTTTGCTAAGTGTAACAGTTGCTGCAGATAAATGCGTTGACGCAGATGGGTATGCAACAGCTTTTATGGTAATGGGAATGGAACAGACTAAGAAATTTTTAAGCGCACACCCTGAACTTCATTTGGAAGTTTATTTGGTGGCTTCCACCGGAAAAGATGCGCATGAAGTTTGGATGACTGAAGGTTTTCAAAGCTTTATTGTAGAGTGATAAACAGATGCAAACTTCTGGAGCTTCTATTTCCTATTGGTACTCCAGCTATTAAAACTAGGGGAAGCTTCATAGCTAGCTTTTTCCGAATTGACTTCTACAAAATAATTGGCCATAACAGCCGCAATTTCTTGCATGTTTGTGTCTGTATTGTCCATAACAGAAGTATCTGAAAAGTATTGTGGCACAAAATGCGTGTCAAAATCACCTGATTTAAATGCAGCATGATTAATTGTGAATTTACAAAAGTCTAATGTTGTTTTTATTCCAACAATATCGTAGTCACTTATTGCCTTGGTCATTTTTTCAATAGCTTCTTCTCGAGTAGGAGCATGTACAATCAATTTTGAAATCATTGGATCGTAATAAATGGGGATTTCCATACCTTCTTCAAAACCATCATCAACTCGAACACCTTCTCCTGTTGGCCTTTTATAAACTTCTAATGTTCCAATGTCTGGTAAGAAATTATTTTGAGGATCCTCCGCATATACTCTTACTTCTAGAGCGTGTCCATTAATTTTTAAATCATCTTGCGTAAATGCAAGTTTCTCACCTCTGGCTACTTTTATTTGTTGTTCTACCAGATCTAAGCCAGATATCATTTCTGTAACAGGGTGTTCAACCTGCAAACGTGTATTCATTTCTAAAAAGAAAAATTCTCCTTTTTCATATAAAAATTCAACCGTTCCAGCGCCAACATAATTGCAAGACTTCGCTACATCACAAGCAGCTTTCCCCATTGCTTTTCTTAACTCGGGAGTTAAAATAACAGACGGTGCTTCCTCTATCACTTTTTGGTGTCTTCTTTGAATCGAGCATTCTCTTTCAAATAAGTGAACCGTATTTCCGTGCGTATCGGCTAAAACTTGTATCTCTATATGACGCGGCGAACCAACATACCTCTCAATAAAAACAGAACCATCTCCAAAAGAACTTTCAGCTTCACTGATGGCTAAATTCATTTGTTCGACAAACTCTTCTGCTTTTTCTACAACACGCATTCCTTTTCCACCACCACCAGCAGCAGCTTTCACTAAAATAGGGAATCCAATTTCTTTTGCTTTAATTAACGATTTTTCTACATCCACTATGGCTTCATCAACACCTTCAACCATTGGAATACCATATTTCTTAACCGTTTCTTTTGCAGCTAATTTATTTCCCATTAATTCCATAGATTTTGGAGAAGGACCTATAAAAGTAATCCCAGCCTCTGTTGCCTTTCTGGTAAAATCTGCATTTTCACTTAAAAAACCATAACCTGGATGAATTCCATCAACATTTAAGTCTTTACAAATTTGAAGTATTTTATCTCCTAATAAATAGCTCTCAGAACTAGGCGGTGGACCAACGCATATTGCTTCATCTGCAAACTTTACAAACGGTGTGTTTTTATCTGCTTCAGAATATATTGCTACAGTCTTAATTTTCATTGCTTTACACGTTTTCATTATACGTAAGGCAATCTCTCCTCTATTGGCTACAAGTATTTTATTCATTGTATTCGAAATAAATTGTGCTTAAAGGTACTATAAAACGGGAAATAAAAATAAGAACTAGAATCGTTCTTGTTTACAGAAGAAATTCACAAGTATGCTGGAGGGGTGGCAATAAAAAACCTCGAAATCAATTCTATTGAATTGAAATCGAGGTTCACCCACCATAAAACAATTACAAATACTTTATTTTCTTATTGAAAGTAAAGGTTTGGATAAATCATGTAGTAAGTTCATAAACAATATCTTACTTGAAAAAAATCTTTGTGCATTTCTTAAAATTTTATTTTGTTGTTGTATTGGAAGAAGCATTAAGCTTAACAACAGCCTTTCGATTGAAATAAAAAAAACATCACTTTTGTAAAGCACCAATATTTCATGTTTCAAATCCAATTCCAAATTAGATAATATACTTTCGAAGGCTTTTTCTAATGGAGTCATTTTTAATTCTGTTAAATATATTCTGTGCTTTGCAAAGGCTGTGCCGAAAATTATTTATCAGTCCCTCATCACTTAATAGTATGGATTACGCATATTGCTAATCTATCTTAAGCTAAAACTGATAGTGGCTGGCTAAAAGGTTTGTCGTCTTTTAATCTTAAAACCTTTTGTCTATACTCTTTATTCCATATCTTAGCTATATGATTAGAGCTTTGATAATTGATGATATAAAAGATGCGAGAGATAATATCCGCTTAGACATAGAGACTTACTGTTTGGATGTAGAAATAATAGGAGAAGCTGAAGGTGTTGTTACAGGGGCTAAAGCTATTCGAGAATTGAAACCAGACGTGGTTTTTTTAGATATTCAAATGCAAGATGGAACTGGTTTTGATTTGCTGGATATTGTAGGCGACATTAATTTCAAAGTTATATTTACAACCGCTTCTGATGAATACGCTATTAAAGCATTTAAGTTTTCAGCGATTGACTACCTATTAAAACCAATTGATCCAGATGAATTAGTTGCTGCAATTGAAAAAATAAAGAACACAAAAGTATTGCCAAAAGAAAATCTCAACTTACTGTCTGAAAGCATCAAGGACCACAAATCCATGACGCGCTTGGCGCTGAATACTTTAGAGAAGATTCTAATTGTTGAAATAAAAGATATTGTGCGGTGTGAATCTAGCGTAAACTATACTACTTTCTATTTTGCTGACAAATCTCGCTTAATGGTTACTAAGACACTAAAGGAATATGACGATATGTTATCTCCGTTAGGCTTTATTCGAGTGCATCAATCACACCTTATTAACTCTAGCTTAGTTAAGGAGTTTATTAAATCGGATGGTGGCTACTTAATGATGAAAGACGGATCTTCTGTTCCGGTATCTACTCGAAAAAGACAAGCTGTGGTTGAAGCGCTAAACACATTGTAATTATGATTAGATTACGCACATTCATTACTGTTATCGCGTTAGCATTTGTTGTATTTCCCAATCAATCTTTCTCCCAAGAAACGAAAACGATTCTTCAAAAAGAGGGGAGGTACGTTATCTTATCTCCGGAAAAGTTTGCAGCAATAAAAGCCGAAATGGAAAAACAGGGTGATTGGTCTCCTATTCTAATTGAAGGTTACCCAAAAAACGAATTAGTAGCATTCTACATACAAAGCTATGATGAATCAACTATTCTAACTTGGGTAGATTTTGCCTACAATAAGATTCACAGTTTTGATAAAATAAAACCAGACCCACATCAAGAAAGGAAAATGCAAAAATCAAAACTACTTCCTAGAACGAAAGAAAATATGCACGGATTTATGATGATAATGACCACTGAACAGATTGAGGCAATTGGTTATTAGCGATTCAAACACATGAAAAATATTAATGCTCGGTTTATAATATCCAATATAGTTTCATCAGTAATACTAATAATAAGTATACCACTATGGAACAATGAAAATAAATCTCTTTTTCATGAAACGGATTTGATGCAGGGTATATTTCTCCTTTCCATTTTTACGCTAGGCTTCTTCTTAAGAATAAAAAAATCAAGAGAAATAGGGAGAAGTAAACCCAAGAACAACTTAAATACTCTAGAAAACGCTTTCTTGACACTCCTTTTCATTTGTGGACTTTTCCCGGCTATTCCCTTTGTGTTTGGTGGGGTTTCAAATATTTTTGGAGGCATCAATGAATCCGGTACTGCAGGAATGATTATTTCCTGCTCATTATTTTCATGCACTGTTTTCGTGCTTTTTTACGAGAACTATATGGTAAGTGGAGCAGCAAATCCAAAACCAGCAAAGCAAACAAAATGGCTAGATCCTTTATATAATCTTTATGTTGGCATAACAATTACTTTGGTTTATGACAATTGGGTTATTGGCCCGAACTCAAAACTTGCTTGGGGAATGGAAAGTTTTTGGTCCGAATTTATTGCTTCGATTTTTCTAGTGATAATGTTTATGATGTCTGTTCAAAGGCTATTTTGGCATGAAGTGTTTGTAAACTCATTAGGATGGAGAAACAATCTTAAGGTGATTGCGTCCTGCATTTTAGTGGTTGCTTCTGCAATTACACCTATGTTTTTTTTATGATGAATAATTCAGTTTTCACGCCATTAAATACTAAGAATATTTTTGTAATAGATAAAATATATTCTAAGTCTGACTATACTAAAATTGACCTTTCGGATAGCAATGGAGTTTTCAATGAAATTAATGTAAATAATGCGAAAGAAATGGAGCAATACATTGCTGACTTTACAAAATCAAAAAAGGCAAAAATTGCAATAGGGGGCTACCTTGAAAAAAGAAACTTATACAAGAGAAGTAAGCATTTCAATAAACAAACAGATCCAAACGATGAACGAAATATTCATCTTGGAGTTGATATATGGGCAAAAGAAGGAACAAAAGTACTGGCGGCATTAGATGGAGAAATACATAGTTTTGAGAACAATACAAACCATGGCGATTATGGTCCATGCATTATCCTTAAACACAGCATTGAAGGAACTGTTTTTCACACACTTTACGGACACTTAAGTATAGATTCTATTAATGATGTCAAAATAGGGCAAAGTGTCAAACAAGGTGCTAAAATTGCTCAACTGGGTGATTCTAGCATTAATGGCGACTACGCTCCCCATTTACATTTTCAAATCATTAAGGACATGCAAAATAATTTTGGCGATTATCCAGGTGTTTGTAGCTTAAACCAATTGAGTTTTTACAAAGAAAATTGTCCAAATCCCATGGAGTTATTAGGAATACTTTAATTATTCAATCAACCCCAAACAGTATTTTAAGCGAATAATCTTTTTAACCGAAGAATAAACTTGAAAACGAAAGTCTTCATCCTCATTCATTTTAGAAAGGATGTCATTAATATCTTTTTCTTCCTCTACTGGCATAAGCAATTGATCGCAGCCAGCCATTACTGCTTTTAAACCAGAATTTGGCACAGTTCTAACTCCACCCATATTCATTGCATCCGTAATAACCAATCCTTTAAACCCTAATTCGGTTTTTAACAAATCTGTTACAATCTCTCGAGAACAGGTGGATGGTAAACCTTCTGTATTGTATTTTTCGTTATTCTTAACTGCAATATGAGCTACCATTATTGATAAAACTCCATTATCAATAACGGGTTGGTAATTTGGAACCTCTTTCATTTCTCCATCAATAAAGACTAATTTTTCATGTGTATCTCCAACCACAAAACCGTGACCTGGAAAATGCTTTGCCGTAGCTACAATCCCATTCTTTTGTGTTTCTTCAATAAAAATATTCGAAAATCCAATTACTGTATCCATTGCTAAACCAAAACTTCTATTACTCACAGTTTTGTTGGGAGAGGCATCTATAACCGGAGCAAAGTTTTGGGTAATTCCTATCTTATTTAAATCTGCAGATATAGTATTCGTTACTTCCTTGACCTTTTCCTTCGTTTTAATCGCATTTGTTTTTGGAACAGGAGTAGAACCTTTAATTTTATATTTGATTAACGTAGGCTCTGCATCAGCACTATAAATTGGCGGCAAATATCCATGGGCTTCACAAATGCTATCAAACTGCTTGACAAATGCCGTAAAACTTTCAACTGTCCCATTCAGCAACAGAACACCTCCAACTTTACCTTGCTGCATTAATTTAACAACGTGTTCTGTCGGTTTTCCATGTTTACCAACTGCAGGAACTATCAATTGTCCAACACGTAAAGTATCATTCATATAACTGAATTGTTCATCTATACGCCTTTCTAATTCAGGATTGTAATTATAAAAATCAGCGAGTGTAAAATCTTGCGCTAAAGTGTTTAGTGCAAAAACGAATGCTATAAATAACGAGATGTATTTCATGATATGATATATTATAAAAGCTAAAGTAACACTTACTTAAATGGCTAAAATTATGTGGATACTAATTTATTAAATTGCAAATGTTGACATGAACGTTATCTTTGCACGCATATGCAGGAAAGACAAGAGGAGTATCAAGCGAATATTACGAATAATACTACCGCATTTCAAGAGGTGAAAAAGAAAATTACACAAATTATAGTTCTTCGTATTTTCGTATTTGCAGCAACTTGTTTTGGATGCTATTTGTTTTCTTATAATGCAGGAATAGCAATATTTACAGGTGTTCTCGGGGCACTTTCTTTTGTGCTTATGGTGCAGTTTCACAGTAAGTTAGATCGTAAAAAAAGCTACTTTGAGGAACTGATTGGTATCAATGAAGTTGAAATTAAAGCTTTAAATGGAGACATTGATAATTTAGAAAATGGAGCAGAATTCTTGAACCCAAATCATCACTACAGTTATGACATTGATCTATTTGGAGATGGTTCTTTCTTCCAGTTTTTTAACCGAACAAAAACACTTGGAGGTAGAAAAAAACTTGCGGAGATTTTAGTGAGTAATGAAATTGACAATATTGAGAACAAACAAGCCGCTATTAAAGAGTTAGCAAAAAGCAGCAAGGAGCGTCAACATTTCTGGGCTAGTGCTGGAACTATTAAAACAGAAACCACGTCCAAAACCGTTGAAGATTGGTTAAAAAACTACAATACGTTTGCATCTAATAAACGCATATCCTTTTTGCTAATTCTTTTCCCTATTGTATCTGCTGTTCTATTAGGGCTGCTTAGCCTTGACTTAATAGATTCGATGGTTTTTATCATTTGGTTTTTTGCAGGATTAATTATTACAGGAGTATTTTTAAAGCGAGTTAACGCTATTTATAACGAAGCCAACAAAATAACAGACACTATTAATCAATATTCTGAATTATTACAAATTATAGAATCATCTGATTTTAAATCTGAACTACTCATTGAACAACAAGAGAAAATAAAAACGGAAAGTGCAAATGCTTCTCTGATTCTTAAAAAATTAGGAAGAGCTCTAGACAGACTAAATAGCCGAAACAACTTTATTGTTGGAATCTTTGGGAACGCACTATTGCTATGGGATGTTTTATCTATTCACCTTTTAGAAAAATGGATAAATAACTATTCAATGAAAGTAGAAAGCTGGTTTGATGCTATCTACTACATTGATGCAATTCAATCCAGTGCGAATTACGCTTACAATCACCCTAACTTTTGCTTTCCAAAAATAAACAATGATAATATGGTTATTGAAGCAAAAGAACTTGGTCATCCCCTAATTCCAGAAGCAAAAAGAATTAATAATGATTTTAGTATTGATAAAAAGAACTTTATTATAATTACTGGAGCTAACATGGCTGGAAAAAGTACATTTTTGAGAACCTTATCTCTAAATATCGTTTTAGCAAACGCAGGATTACCAGCTAGTGCCAAAGAATTTAATTACTCTCCCATAAAACTAATCACGAGTATGCGGACTTCTGATTCATTGCAGAAAGAAGAGTCCTATTTCTTTTCTGAATTGAAGCGTTTAAAGTTTATTGTAGACAATATTAAGAAAGAGAAATACTTTATCATTTTGGATGAAATTCTGAAAGGGACAAATAGTAAGGACAAAGAGATGGGGTCGAAGAAGTTTGTAGAAAAACTGGTAGCTTCTGGCTCTACTGGAATAATTGCTACACATGATTTAGGCCTTTGTGAAATTTACAAACGTTTTCCTCAAGTCATTAATAATTATTTCGATGCAGAAATTATTAATGATGAATTATATTTTGATTACAAATTTAAAGATGGAATTTGCCAAAATATGAATGCTTCTTTCCTATTAAAGAAAATGGAAATTGTAGAAGGTTGAAATTTTACTTTTTGAATTTTTGGTTTAATTATATTTTTAAACCCAAAATACATATATCATCAATCTGTTCAAAATCAGCTCTCCATTCTTCAAATACCGTATTCAATATTCTTTGCTGGTCATTCATAGGGTTGTGAGATATGGAAATCAGTAAATTTTTTAGGTTTTTCACCTTGTATTTTTTGCCTTTAACGCCTCCAAATTGATCCGGAAAACCATCTGAAAAAAGATACAATCTATCCTCTTTTTCTAAGGTAATTTCATGTGTAAGGAATGGTTTCGAAAAAGGATAATTGCCAATAGGTTGTCTATTGGGTAGTGTTTCTAGCAACTCGCCTTTTCTTATAATCCATAAAGGGTTGTTCGCTCCAGCCCACTGCATCTTATTGCCTTCAATAGAACATAAAGAAATATCCATACCATCAGCCATTTCTTCTTCTCCACTCTTGCTAAATTCTTGAATCACTATTTCCCTCGTCTTATCTAATATTTTTCCAGGGTCTGTTAAACCATGTTCACGAACACTCCTGTTCAATCCATTATTGCAAACAACAGAAATCATAGCTCCAGGAACTCCATGTCCCGTGCAATCTGCTACTGCAAAAAGCGTTTTTCCATTTTTTATCTCTAGCCAATAAAAATCTCCTGCAACAATATCTTTTGGTTTGTATAAAATAAAATTATCCTTTAAATGCTGATTAATAGTATCGGAAGCGGGAAGAATAGCCGACTGAATTCTCTTGGCATAATTAATAGAATCTAATATTTCCTTATTCTTTTTCTGAACAATTTCTTTTTGTTCTTGAATCAAAGAATTTTTCTTTTGACTAACGAGAAACCGGTTGAACATCAATACACCAAATAAAATGACTATCGCTAATCCTCCATATAATGCATATCGTTTAGTTTGCTCCTGATTAATCTGAGCCTTATGTGTTTCAATTTCAGCATCGGTTACTTTTTTCCCTTCGGCAGTTAATAAGCTATCAGCCAAAGTCATCTTTTCATACTCTTTTTGCAAATTTTGCTTTATAATTAGTTTATTGTTTTCTATGTTTTTTAGACTGTCTTTCATTAAAATATATAATTCATGCATCTCAATGGCCTTTTTCCAATCACCTTTTTGTTTGTTTATTTCAGTCAACATCTCCGCCGCTATTTGAATGTCTAATGGATACCCCAATTCCGTAGCAATATCGAGTGATTTCTGTATACATTTATCAGCTTCCGCATAATTTCCTTTCAATATATAGGTTTCCCCCATATTAGAAAGAGAGGTGCCCACGCCTTTTAAAGAATTATTATCGTTGTAAATTTTTAGACTTACCTTAAAAAAGTCTAAAGCTTTGTTGTACTCGAAATTATCTTTTGCCACCATTCCAAGCATATTATTGGACATAGCAATCCCTTTTAGATCATCAATTTTTGTGCGTAGTGATAAACTTTTTTTGTGGTATTTTTCCGATTTAACCAAATCACCTTGTTTTTGATAAACATAACCAAGGTTATTCCAAGCTAAACTTATATATCTGTCGTCTTCTAATTTTTTGGACATTTCAAGGCTTTCTGTGAAATTTTCAATGGCCATGTCATATTCCTCTAGTTTCGTGTATAAATAAGCTAGGTTGTTTAATGTCGAAGCAATACCCGATAAATCGCCTATATCTACTCTAATTTCCATGCTGTTTTGATACAACTCTAATGCTTTTGGAATATCTCCTTTATCATCATAAATATTTGCCAAATTATTTAAGATAGTTGCAATTCCGTCTTTATCATCTAATTCCGTTTGAATAATCAATGTTTCTTGGTATAATTTTATAGCATCATTTGCATAACCCGAATTGGATTTTACGTAAGCAATACTCATAAGTGCGGCAGCTAACCGTTCCTTAAAGACTAATACTTCAGTAGCATGGTGCTGTTTTGAATGTTTTAGAAAACTTCTACAATCCACGGCAATACTGTCCCAGTAACCTTCACGTAAAATCCACCCTGCAAAACCAATTTCCGAGCGTAATAGTATTTTTGCAGTATCTGAAGATGCTATAGAAAGCTCATGTTTCAACGAATCAATAGTGTGCCTATCTTGTGAATAGGATGAGATGGAAATGATTAAAATTAAAAAAGCTCCAATTATTTTCATTCTATTTCTTCAGTTTTACCTTCAATATTAAATAATTTAGGTCTAATGTATTGTTTTGGAATCTATAAAACAAATGAGTTATTTAAAATTTGGTATTTACTAAGGATAATTTTACTATGATTTTGACTGGGTTTTTATTATATTTGAAGCGTTAATTTTGTGACATCCTAGATGGTATTGCCTGAAACCACATAATTACCTTATTTGCCTTTATTAATATTATGTACCTTAAGGTATTATTGTTACAGATATTAGCACTTCTTTATCTAACAAATTTTTCTGCACAAACACTAATTATAAATGAAGTTTCTCAGGGTGAGTCTGGAAACATGGAATTTATAGAGTTTGTTGTTGTTGACAATTCTGCAGTTTATGATTGTGGTGATCTTTCTCCTCCTACGATTGATATTAGAGGATGGATTATTGACGATAATAATGGTTATCATTCTCCAGCAAGTGAAGGAGTCGCTGGAGGTGCTGTTCGATTTTCAAATGATGTATTTTGGAGTGCTGTTCCTCTCGGTACTATAATTTTAGTATATAATCCCGGAGATATCTCACCGTCAATACCGGCAGATGATATTTCTTTGTCCGATGGAAATTGCCATATTGTGGTTCCTATTAATAATACAAGTCTTTTTGAAAGTAATAATACAACACCAGGGGATGTCGCTTGTTCTTACCCTGGGGGTGCATGGACCGCTGGTGGAACATGGAACAATATTGTTCTAAGAAACGGAGGTGATTGTGCTAGAATTCTAGATTTGGCAGGTTGTGAAGTTTTTTCTGTTTGTTGGGGAGATAATAATCAAAATACACAGGTTTATTTTGGTGGTTCGGCAAGTAATACGGTTTACTATTTTAATGATACTGATCCAACAAGTCAAATTAATTGGTCATCTGGTTGTTCCGATAACGAAACGGCATTGGATGCTACTACATGTGGAAGTAACGATCAAACACCTGGAAGTCCAAATAACGCTGCAAATGCAGATTATATTGCACAATTTAATAATGGATGTGCACCTATTACTCCAATAGCTACTTCTGCTTTATCAACGGATGCAAGTTGCGGATTATGTGATGGAACAGCTACTGGAAGTAGCTCTGGATCTATACCTGGATATACGTATGCTTGGTATGATGCGTCTTATAATTCGATTGGACAAAATACAGCAGCTGCTACCGCATTATGTCCTGGGACTTATCATGTTATATCCTCTTCTTCAATTAGCTGCGCTGATACTGCTACTGCAGTGATTAGTGCACCGGGAGGTCCATCAGCACCAATTGCTGGAGCAGATGCGATATATTGTTTTGGAGATGCCTTGGTAGATTTAACGGCAAGTGGTTCTGGTGGATTGTTGACATGGTATGATGATATTGGCTTGACCAACGTTTTAGGTTCTGGAGGAACACTCACTCCAACTAATGCAGCTGGTGCAACGACTCATTATGTTACAGAAACCATTGCAGGCTGCGAAAGTCCTCCTGCATTGGTAACAATAACAATAGCTCCATTGCCAACTGCTACACTTTCAGGCGGAGGAACGATTTGTTCGGGTGACCCAATACCCGATATGACTGTAACATTAACGGGTACTGCACCTTGGTCTCTTACTTATACGGATGGCGTAACGCCGGTAACTGTCCCTGGAATTATGACTTCTCCATATACGATTAGTGGAGCAGCTGATGGTACTTATGTTCTTAGTGCTGTTTCTGATGCAAGTTGCACAGGTACTTTTAGTGGCGCTGCAGATATAATTACAATCCCATTGCCAACTGCAACTTTAACTGGTGGAGGAACGATTTGTTCGGGAGATGCAATACCAGATATGACTGTAACATTAACAGGTATTGCACCATGGTCTATTACTTATACGGATGGCTTAACACCGTTAACTGTCCCTGGAATTATGACTTCTCCCTATACAATTAGTGGAGCAGCAGATGGTTCTTATGTTCTTAGTGCTGTTTCTGATGCAAGTTGTACAGGTACCTTTAGTGGCTCTGCAGATATAATTACAACTCCATTGCCAACGGCAACTTTAACTGGCGGCGGAACGATTTGTTCGGGAGATCCAATACCCGATATGACTGTAACATTAACGGGTACTGCACCATGGTCTCTTACTTATACGGATGGCGTAACACCGGTAACTGTACCTGGAATTATGACTTCTCCTTATACGATTAGTGGAGCGTCGGATGGTTCTTATGTTCTTAGTGCTGTTTCTGATGCAAGTTGTACAGGGACTTTTAGTGGCTCTGCAGATATAATTACAACTCCATTGCCAACAGCTACGATTGCTGGCGGTGGCGCATACTGCTTTGGTACTTCAATACCAGATATGACTGTAACATTAACGGGTACTGCACCATGGTCTATTACTTATACGGATGGCGTAACACCGGTAACTGTCCCTGGAATTATGACTTCTCCATATACAATTAGTGGAGCAGCTGATGGTACTTATGTTCTTAGTGCTGTTTCTGATGCAAGTTGCACAGGTACTTTTAGTGGCTCTGCAGATATAATTACAACTCCATTGCCAACAGCTATGATTGCTGGAGGTGGTACATACTGCTTTGGTACTTCAATACCAGACATGACTGTAACATTAACGGGTACTGCACCATGGTCTATTACTTATACGGATGGCGTAACACCGTTAACTGTCGCTGGAATTATGACTTCTCCTTATACAATTAGTGGAGCAGCGGATGGCTCTTATATTCTTAGTACTGTTTCTGATGCAAATTGTACAGGCACCTTTAGTGGCGCTGCAGATATAATTACAATTCCATTGCCAACTGCTACGATTGCTGGCGGTGGCACATACTGCTTTGGTACTTCAATACCAGATATGACTGTAACACTAACGGGTACTACACCATGGTCTATTACTTATACGGATGGGGTAACGCCGGTAACTGTCCCTGGAATTATGACTTCTCCTTATACGATTAGTGTGGCAGCAGATGGTTCTTATGTTCTTAGTGCTGTTTCTGATGCAAATTGCATAGGTACTTTTAGTGGTGCTGCAGATATAATTACAATTCCATTGCCAACAGCTACGATTGCTGGCGGTGGCACATACTGCTTTGGTACTTCAATACCCGATATAACTGTAACATTAACGGGTACTGCACCATGGTCTATTACTTATACGGATGGCGTAACACCGGTAACTGTACCTGGAATTATGACTTCTCCATACACAATTAGTGGAGCAGCTGATGGTACTTATGTTCTTAGTGCTGTTTCTGATGCAAGTTGCACAGGTACTTTTAGTGGCTCTGCAGATATAATTACAATCCCATTGCCAACTGCAACTTTAACTGGCGGAGGAACGATTTGTTCGGGAGATGCAATACCAGATTTGACTATAACACTAACGGGTACTGCACCATGGTCTATTACTTATACTGATGGCATAACGCCGTTAACTGTCTCTGGAATTATGACTTCTCCTTATACGATTAGTGTGGCAGCAGATGGTTCTTATGTTCTTAGTGCTGTTTCTGATGCAAATTGCATAGGTACTTTTAGTGGTGCTGCAGATATAATTACAATTCCATTGCCAACAGCTACGATTGCTGGCGGTGGCACATACTGCTTTGGTACTTCAATACCCGATATAACTGTAACATTAACGGGTACTGCACCATGGTCTATTACTTATACGGATGGCGTAACACCGGTAACTGTACCTGGAATTATGACTTCTCCATACACAATTAGTGGAGCAGCTGATGGTACTTATGTTCTTAGTGCTGTTTCTGATGCAAGTTGTACAGGTACTTTTAGTGGCTCTGCAGATATAATTACAACTCCATTGCCTTTGGCGCCAGCCGCAGGAGTTGATGCTACCTATTGTATTGGAGATCCGATTATCGATTTGTTTGCTGCCGGTGGAGGTGGTGTTTTAACTTGGTACAGTGATATGGGAATTACTATTGAAGGAACAGGAACTGCGTTTTCTCCAATAAATTCTGTAGGAGTATTTACATATTATGTTTCGGAAGAAATGAACGGTTGTACAGGACCATTATCTCTTGTAAATGTTGCAATTAATGATGTGCCGACTATTGATTCAGAGGTAGCTGTAAATGTTTCAGGGTGTAATATAACAGATGGTTCAATAACGATTGTTGCTTCTGGTGGCTTACCGCCATATAGCTATTCAATTGATGGTGGAACAACATTCACAAATTCAACGGGTATTTTTACAGGTTTGGATGTGAACTCTTACCAAGTTGTTGTTGCTGATGTCAACTGTCAAACAGTTGGGAGTCTTTTAGTTATTACTGGGCCAGGAATACCTTCTGCTCCAGCGGCAGGAACGGATGCGACTTACTGTGATGGTGATTTTATTGTTGATTTAACTGCTGTGATTGGGTCGGGAGGTACATTGTCTTGGTATGCTGATGCAGCATTAACCAACCTTGTTGGAAGTAATGTTACGTTTTCTCCTTCTAATGCAGTCGGTGCAGCTACCTACTATGTAACCGAAACAGTTACAAATTGTGAAAGTGCTTCAACACAAATTACAATTACTGTGAATCCTACACCACTTGCTCCTGTTACATCTGGAGATAATACATATTGTGAAGGTGATTTAATTGCCGATTTGACTGCAACACCTGCAGCAGGAGGTGTTATTAATTGGTATGATGATGCTGGGTTAACAAACTTAGTGTTTACTGGACAGGTTTATTCCCCTCCTAGCACAGTTGGTGCATCCGTGTATTATGCTGTTGAGTCATTGAATGGGTGTGAAGGACCTCCAACTCTTGTCACGGTTACTATAAATGAGCTACTAACTATTGATTCAGAGATTGGGGTTGATGCAACAGGGTGTGGTTTATCAGATGGTACAATTACAATTACTGCATCAGGAGGAACAGGGACTTATAACTTTTCAATTGATGGAGGTTCAACTTTTCCAAATACAACGGGTGTTTTTACTGGGTTAGGGGTTAATTCTTATCAAGTTGAAGTAACCGATGGAAATTGTTCGGTGGCAGGAAACTTATTAACTATTTCAGCACCATCTACTCCTGCAGCTCCTACAGCTAGTGTAAGTTCCATTTATTGCGATGGAGATGTTGTTTCAGATCTGACAACTACTCCGGGCAGTGGAGGTTTAATATCTTGGTATGATGATGCTGCGTTAACAAATCTTATTGGAACCGGTAATTCATATTCTCCAGCTACAGCGGTAGGGAATTACACTTATTACATAACGGAAACTGTCTCGGGATGTGAGAGTCCTTCAAGTCAGTTGACAATAGATATTAACCCTACACCTTTGGCGCCTATTTTATTAGGAGGAGCTACATATTGTGAAAGTGATCAAATTACAGACCTTCAGGCAAGTCCGGGTGGAGTAAACAGTGGAACTTTTTATTGGTTTGATGATGCTGGATTAACAAATAATACCAATACAGGACCGGTATATTCACCTCCAACAACGATTGGTTCTTATACGTATTACATCGTAGATTCTCTAAATGGTTGTGTTGGACCTTCAGCATCTGTAAATATTATAATTAATGCCCTGCCATCTTTCACCATAGCTACAAGTGATCCAACAATATGTGGGGGTACAAATGGTTTTATTACAATAGAGGGATTGAATTCAAATACAACCTATGATGTTCAGTACAGCATAGATGGAAATGCTCAGCCCTTAGTAAGTTTGACTTCTGATATTAATGGGGACATTCTAATATCAAACTTAACACAGGGCAGTTATAGTGACTTTACCTTGACAATAAATGGTTGCTCTTATACAGATTTAGGACCATATGTTTTAACCGATCCAAGTGTTCCGGTATTCAATGTTGTTAACCCTATAGACCCTTCCGGGTGTGGAACGGTAGATGGAACCATTACAATTTCAGGTTTAACGACAAATACAACATATAATTTAACGTATAATTTAAATGGTTCCCTTGTTGGTCCAAATTCCATTACCACGGATATAAATGGCGACTTTATTATTACTGGTCTGTCTGATGGAGTGTACGATAACTTTACTGTTGATTTAAATGGATGTGTTGGTTCATCGGCTGTAATGATCACGTTGTCTTCAATTATACCTTTGGCGCCAAATGCTCTTGGAGATTCAACCTATTGTGAAGGGGAGGTTATGGTAGATTTATCTGTATTGCCAGCAGTTGGTGGAGAAATCAATTGGTATGCTGATAATTTGTTAACGAACCAAGTAGCGGTGAATACGACAACATTTACACCACCAACAGCACCCGGAATTTACACTTATTGGATAACAGAAACCTTGAATGGCTGTGAAGGAGATACAACTTCTGTTACGGTGGAGGTCGTGGCTTTACCCTTGTCACCATTAGCGGGTAATGATACATCTTATTGCGAAAGTCAATCAATAATAGATATCACTGCCACTGCTCAAGGTGCAGGTACGTTAGCATGGTATAGTGACGCTGATTTAACGAATTTGATTGGGACAGGTTCTTCTTTATCACCATTTGCAGCGGTAGGAAGCATCGTTTATTACATTGTAGAAGTTAATGGCAACTGCATTGGAACCTATGATAGTATTGTTGTCAATATTGATCCAGCACCAGTGGCAGATTTCACAGCAACTCCCACCACAGGAACTAGCCCATTATTGGTTGACTTTACTGACAATTCAACAGGGGCGGGGATTAGTTATTCCTGGGATTTTGGAGATGGTATTACATACTTCGAACAAGATACTATGAATACTTATTATAGTTCGGGAAGCTTTATTTCATCATTAACAGTGTCAGACACCAATGGCTGTACCGATACTTATTCTTTGATTATTACAATAGAGAATCCACCTGTTCCTGTAGACTCTTCACATATTATTGTACCTAATATCTTTACACCTAATGGTGATTATGAAAACGATTTCTTTAAATTAAACACCAATAATATACTTGAGTTGGAAGGAACTATTTTCAATAGATGGGGGCAAGTTGTCTTTATTGTCAACACTGTTGAAGGAGGCTGGAATGGTAGAACAGTTGCTGGTATAGAGTGCGCTGAAGGCACTTATTATTATCTTATTCACGCACTTGGAGGCGATGGAGTAGAATATAATTTTCAAGGGCCATTTGAGCTGATTCGGTAATAACAAAAAGTGCATTAGATAGGATTATTTCGCTGCGCTCATTGATCCTTTGAACTCCAAATTCCGTAAGCAAAGCTCATCCTGATTCCATCAGGATTGGTGTTTTCATGTATATCCTTCATTTGAATAAATTCAATTCAGTTTATAAATGAAAAAAGCTCGATACTTTCGTATCGAGCTTTGATTTCTTAGTGAGCCAGAAAGGACCAAAGTCGAACCAATTTAAAGAGGATCTCGAAAAAATAAAGGCTATAATTATCAAAACTAATTTAAGTTGAATATTCTGTTTTATGATAATTCCAAGGAAGAAGATATATGACTCATGCTAGTGGAAACGCGTCTTCTTAGATTCAAGAAACTCCTCTACAGCATTAGAAAACTCTTCATGTTCACCAAATTCTTCACTCCATTGATAATCCATCTCCGTCAATTTTTCCATAATTCGTTTATGAAGTCTATCCGGATAATGACATCAAGTTTAACCTCAAATCACAGCCTCTTTCAGCAATAGAATATTTTTTATGGCCATCCCTATCAATGTAGTTTTCAACCCAAAGTTCGTCCGCTATTTTTTTCAACGAGTTAGAGTCGTCTTTGTCTAACAAATTGGTCAATTCTTTGGAAGTAAGTTTTTTCTCTTCTTCGTCATAGTCATTTTGCCTGTTTTTCATTTCAGGCCTAACATGGTTGTCCAATGCTTCAAGAAAATCTGTATGTAGCTTACTGAAACAAGAAATCTGAGAGCTCAAACTGGGGTAGGTGTCATCACTCCATAACGAATCCATTTCTTCTTCTGTAAGTATTTTGCTCATTGATCTACTTATTTTAACGTTCGATATCCTGTTTTTAAACCCATGTCTAATAATTTTTCAGACCAGGTAACAAACTCATTAACCAATTGATTGACTTTTTGCATTCCTTCCTCAGAAAAGAGTTCCGCTTCATTTTGAAAGTTTATTCCAAACCAAAAACGTGGTTTAATGTATAGTTTCTTTTTCCAAGAAATTACCGATTCATGAAACTCAAATTTTTCAATTAATGCATTTTCCTTTTGAAATACTTCCAGGTCTTTTTTGAATGATTGAAACTCGTCAAATATCCCCCCTGTTTTTAGTGCCCCATTAAAGTCTTTCACATCATGATTCATTAATTCAATACCGCCACTTCCAATCCAGAAAAGTATTTTTCCATCTCTAACTCTAGGTGCAAATTGAAAAAGGTGACTAATACCATTGCTTAGCTCGTACCTAACTGTAAGGTTTTTCACGATTCTAGCACCCTCTTGTTTGAAAGAGGTGATATTATCCTTTTTACCTTCTGTAAATAATGGGAAGAACTTTGTTCTATAAGATTTAAGAAGATGGTTAAGGTTTAAGTCTTTAACAGGTTGCTTGTCAAATGCTTCAAGATTTGTAACAGATGAAAGTTCCAAAATATCTTTAATGCAGTCTTCTATATTTGTTTCTTCCGGAATGATTGATCTGAGTTTATTAAGTAAAGTTGAAATTTGAAATACTCTTCTACTTAAATAAGGTTCTTTTTGACACATACGATAGAGAACTTTCTCCCAGTCTTCATCAAATTCTTCTGTACTGTTTAGTACGTTTTTTTCATCTTCAGATAATGGTTTGAGTTTCAGGCGTTGTGCAGTTTCGTCGTCCCATTCAGCAAAATTTGGTTCTTTGTTGAGCTGGTTATAGACAAATGGATAAGCTATTTGCATACATACCAAAGCAAAGTTTAATGTAGATTCATAATCTTCATGAGCTTCACTGTCCTCATTTGCTGCATTTATAATGTTAATCAATGAAAGAGTATTACATAATCTTTTAAGTGCCCTCGGATTGGTTCCCACTGTTAGATTCGCAATTTGAGTTAAATCAGACACAAATTCATCGCTTTGTTTTTGGTTGTCATCTATGTAGTCAATCCTCGTTAATGAGTCTATTAAAAATTGATCTATTTGGTAAGATGCAATTGGCATGGAGAAGGGGAGTTGTATAATTTTATCGAAGAAAGATCTAAATTCCCTTTCATTTTTATCTGTTAATTCTCCAAATTTTGGTTTTAATCCTTTAATAACAACGTCATAATCAATAGCTAAAACAAAGATACAGTTGTGTAAATCAAAAATATTTTTTAATAACTCTAGTATTTGAACCGCAACTGGGGGGTCTATTCTGTCTAAATCATCAATAAAAAAAACAAAACCTCTGTGCTTATCTCCAACTTTTTGGTCAGAGGCTAAGCATTCGTTAATTACATTTTGCAATTCATTTCTAAGTTTCAGTATTGTAACACCTCTTTCTCTAGATTCACCTGCAGCATCAACCACTGCATCACCATCAACACCAACGGCTGACAATGCTGTTTTAGCTCCAGTTTTTAGTAAGGCAGATAATATTCTTTTTCCAGTAGAAGCACCTTTCGCTATGGTGCCCTTGTGTTTGGTTTCTATAATGTCTATAATCTCTTCGGTAATTCCCCCAATTACATTCATTAGGGTGTCACTGGTGCTTTGCATTAAGCTGTATTGCCATGTGTTGACCCAAACAGGATAGAATTCATTATTACCATTTTTTATCAACTCTAAATCATCTTCCTCTTCACCGCATAAATCCCTCCTTAAAGAGTTCATTAAAGATGTTTTCCCCGATCCCCATTCACCTTGTACAGCAATTGTAATAGGTGTGTCAGTTCCTTCGATAAACTGTCCCAAAGCAGTTTTGTATTTGTCTATTCCTAATAAATCCGGGTTCTTTGCTCCTTTAGGAACGTCTATGATGCTTGTTGTTTTTGTCATGGTTTTCTTTTGTTGATATTAGCTTTGAAATGGAAGGTATTACTCTATTCTAATTATTCTTATGTTTTCAGGGTTTGGGTATCCATAAAACTTAAGTTCTTTAGCCGCAGCCATAAAGTCATTAGGGTTTTCAAGCCTCAAAACTTGTTTTTTTTCTTCTCCTGCTGTACCTCCTGGAGGTGCAATTGCAAAATAAACGGTATAATTTCTCATTTTTATAACTATTTTAAATTTACCTACTCTAATTTAAAGGTTTTCGGTTTCTCCTTTTATTACTGAATAAAAATACATAAATAGTTACTATTTATTTTTGTTGTATTAATAATTTCTCAATAAGTCTTCCTAAATAGCTTATATCGCCTTCCAAACACCTTTAATTAAAGCAACTTCATTGACTGAGTTTCTATGTTACAGTTTGAAGTGTTCCAAATTTTTGATTTCTCAATTATGTCATTTATTATTTCATCTACATTGGAATACCCAAAAGCAATCATGTCCCCTGCAGAAATAACTCCATCTTCTTTCAAAGCTTCTACATCAAAATGATATCCTACCATATTTACAAAAAATTCTTTTTGTGCGGGACTATCGCAGATAACAATCCCTACTACGATTGGTTCTGGAAGTTCGACAGAGATTTCTTCACGTAAATAATTTCCAATTAAGAAGATATTCTTCTCACTTGGAACTTCGTCAATAACCACTTCTCCAAAAGTGCCCTTTCCGTACATTATTATTTTATAAAGATTTGATTCCCCTCCTATCCAGTGGTTGCGCAATGTGAAACGGTCATCAGAGCCATTAAAAACTCCCCCATTCACTACAGAAAGTTGTTTAGCATCTATTTCTTTCATTGTGTCTCCGTTCTGATCAGAAACAATAATCCACTGCCCATGCCCTGATAAATCAATTGATATAACAGCATTATAATCTGAGCTTAACAACTCACTTATAACTTGAATATTGTCAGGATTAGGTCCATAAGCAAACTCGACACCCACTCCCATAAGATTTAACTTATAGTTTTTGCTTTGTTTTGCACCTCCTCGCCTCTCAGAAGCATACTTCAATGCGTCTTTATGTTTAGCTACAGCTGCCAAAACGACTTCATCATCATCTTTAAGTTTATCAGAGGCATATCTTAATGCAGGGCCATGGCTAGTTACTGCTATTAACACAATATCCTTATCATCTCTTAACCTTTCAGATGCATGTCTTAAATCATCTGCAGTTTGAGTTACTGCTCCTAAAACAATCACTTCATCATCTTTAAACCTATCAGAAACAAATTCCAAAACAGAAACTCCATGAGACACTGCTGCTAAAATTAGTTCTTTGTTATCTCTTAATCTTTTTGAAGCATATTCAAATACAGCACCATCTTGAGTTACCGCTGCTAAAACAACTTCTTTATCATCCTTCAACTTGTCGGAGACATATTCCAGAACTTTACCATTTTGAGTTACTGCTGCTAAAACAACTTCTTTGTCATCCTTAAATTTATCTGAGACATATTCCAAAACAGTACCATTTTGCTTTACAGCAGCTAAAACAACTTCTTTGTCACCTTGTAGTTTTTCTGAAGCATGAAGCAAAACAATTCCCTCTTGAGTTACAGCAGCTAATACAATGTCTTTGTCATCCTTCAACTTGTCAGACGCATAGCTCAAAACATTACCATTTTTAGTTACTGCTGCTAAAATTAGCTCTTTGTCATCTTTTATCCTTTCTACTTCCAGAATTAACTCTTTGTTACCTTTCAATCTTTTTGAAGTATATTGAAAAGCTCCAACATTTTCAGTTACTGCTGCTAATACAATGTCTTTGTCATCCCTCAACTTGTCAGGGGCATATTCCAAAACAGTACCATTTTGAGTTACTGCTGCTAATACAATGTCTTTATCATCCTTCAACTTGTCAGGGGCATATTCCAAAACAGTACCATTTTGAGTTACTGCTGCTAAAATTAGCTCTTTATCATCCTTCAACTTGTCAGGGGCATCACTTAATGCATTATAATAACCCTGTGTGCGCAATGCTGCAGCCAAAACAACGTCTTTATCATTTTTAAGTCTAGCAGAAGCATCGTTATAGGCATATCTACTATTTTGTGTGACCGCAGCTAAAACTACCTCTTTATCATCTTTAAATTTATCTGAGGCATCACTTAATACAGATCCATTTTGAGTTACAGCAGCTAAAACAACTTCTTTGTCATCTTTTAGTCTTTCGGACAACCAATTCAAAATATACCCATCTTGAGTTACTGCGGATAAAACAACTTCTTTGTCTTCTTGCAAACTTTCTGAAGCATGTCTCAAAGCCTTTCCATATTTAGTTACACATGTTAAAACTATTTCTTTATTATCCTTTAACCTTTCAGAAGCATATTCTAAAGTATTTGAGTTTAAACTTACTGCTATTAGAATTAGCTGTTTATCATCTTTTAATCTTTCAGATGCATATTTCAAAGTGTTTGGATTTATCGCTACTACTGATAAAACGTCTTCCTTATTATCCCAATTCATACTATATTTTTTTCTATTATTTAGCTTTTTAATAATATTTTAAAGCAAATTAATGTTGTTTGCAAAACATTTATTTCAACTTTTTATGTATTCAATCTAACTAAACTTCAATTTTTCACTTTTAATTACCTACGTTCCGGCTAAGCTACGTTTTTAATGCAGTTTAGGGTTTGTTGGTAAATGTTATTTTATTGTTTTCTTTCATCATAACAAGATTAATTAAAATATAATTAATTTTTCATAATCATTCAAAACGCTTTTATGTTTTCTATATCCGCCAAATGGGCTGTCAATCATTTCTATGTATCTTTTAAAGAATAGGCTCTTTTCATTAGAACATGATTGCCAGCAGGAATACATCATTAATGATCTCAATATCAAAAATCCAGATTGGTTTCATTTTTTTGTTTTAGTCTTTTTTCAATTTCATTTAATTTCTTTTCTATTTTTTCTAAACTGTTCGACTTAGTTGAAGCAAGATTGATATTTTTATCGATAGCTTGTTTATCAATAACACGAAACTCTTTGTCGTCTTTTATTGTCCCAATCCCAAATAATTTAACTTGTTGTAATGTATCTTTCTGGTTTTTTCCAGCTGTAAACTCAATTTTAAAATGATTGTCGTCTAAATTCCGTCCACTTTTTGCCCCAGGAAATATTCCGAGCCAAGTGTGACGATAAATAATTAAATCACAACTAAGACCTTCTTTTTGATAAACTTGATATACCCATCCACAATCATCTTTTTTTGGGGGTGATTTTTTTAGCGGCTTTCCTGAAGTTGTGTATCCTTTTTCACTCATCCAATTATTTAAGTCTTGAAAGAAATCCAATGTTGTTTGGTATACGCATTGATTAAAGTATTGCTTAATAATTTTAAGGTTTACGGGGCTGGGTTCTATATTTCCTTCTCCATAAAACCATTTTAGAACTTGTTTATTGTTATCATTTTCAATCATGAAATTTAATTTAAAGTGGTTAAATATTGCTTTGTAAAAACAACTTTTGTAATCATCATTAATTAGAGCCTGTTCCTTGCTAAATACCTCAATTAACTCAGGCCAAGAAACACAAATCAAAGACTGTTTTCTTAATTGGTTCAATTTTTCGTACTTACTCTGTATTTCATCTTCTTTGTAACCTAACTGTCTAATTACCTTCTCCGTAACTGGAGATGGATCACTCCCATCGATTGTCAAATAAACTAGATGTTTATTCGTATCATCTATGTTATTTAAATCACCTTCGTTTAGCCATTTTAGGTACCGAGCAACTTGCATCACTCCTTCCTTCGCGTCAATTTTATTTTCAATAACAATAACTGTAGATCCATAATTTATGTACACATCAAGATAATTGTTAGTTTGACCATCTTGAGTTTCCATTTCTATACAAAGCTCATTATGTATACTTAAAAACTCGTCTCGCATCAAATAATCAACCGATGGTCTTTTACTATTTTGTAAATCAATTTTACGATTGAGTAAACCAATGAAGTTCTTAATGTTTTGATACTCAAAATCGTCACCCCCTTCGCTGTTATTAACATCTAAAAAAAGCTTGATCAACTTACTATGGAAGGTCTCTTTATTGTGATAGTCAATAAGAAATAACGGGTTGTATGGGTTATTTGTGTCTGACATTTTTTAATTACCTATAACGTTCTGGCTAAGCTACGTAATAAAGGTTTGGTAGGAAAGGGGAAGGGCGAAAAAAAAAGGGACAGTTTTCAAAAAAAATGAAACTGTCCCGTTTAGTGAGCCAGAAAGGATTCGAACCTTTGACCGCCTCCTTAGAAGGGAGGTGCTCTATCCAGCTGAGCTACTGGCCCAATTAAAGGGTAATCCTTTGTTTGGGTGTGCAAAAATAAAAAAAACTTATTAATAAAAATGAAAATGATTGATTTCTTTATTTTTAATCAAAATCAATCGCACCATTATTTATGATTCCCAAAACTTTACCGGTAAATTCAGTCCCTATAAAAGGTGTGTTTTTACTCTTAGAAACCAGCATTTGCTTAGTTAAGGTCCATTTTTTTGTTGGATTGAAAAGTGTAATGTTTGCCGAAAATTCTTTTTCTATAACAGGAACATCCAATTGTAAAACAGTCCTTGGGTTGATGGCCATTTTTTGAATAATCCCTTCTAGCCCAATGTGTTTCTCTAAGTGTGTGCATGCAATCGGAAAGGCAGTTTGTAATCCAATGATTCCAAATTCTGCTAAGCCGAATTCCTTTTGTTTACATTCAATGTCTTGTGGTGTATGATCTGAGACAATGATATCTATTGTTCCGTCTATTACCCCTTCAATAAGGGCTTCTGAGTCTATATCTTCTCTTAGCGGGGGTAATGTCTTGTAATTTGAATCGAAACCTATAAGGGCTTTATCTGTTAAAGCAATTTGATGTGCCGCAATTTCACAAGTGACGTTTATTCCTTCATTTTTTGCCTCTCTAATCATTGTTACAGAATTGGCAGTAGAAATAGTAGAAAAGTGAATTTTAGATTCGTTGTATGAAGTCAGAAACAAATCTCTTGAAATTTGCAGTTCTTCTGATAGTGTAGGAATGCTTTCCAATCCCAAGGTTGTGCTTACTTCACCTTCGTGCATTTGTCCTCCTTGAGAAAGACTTTCGTCGTTAGCAAAGCTAATAACCAGTCCGTCAAAGTTTTTGGAGTAGAGTAGAGCTCTAGACATCAGTCCGGAGCTCTTAATTGCTTTCTTATTGTCTGAGAATGCTATTGCTCCAGCTTGTTTCATGTCAAACATTTCGGATAAATCCTTTCCTTCTAAGTTGTGACTTAACGTTCCAATTGGTAACACATCTACAATATGGTTTTGTGTTTTTGACTTGACAAACTCTATGTCTGTTTTTGAAGAGCGAGTAGGAGTAGTGTTTGGCATAATTGCTACCGAAGTAAATCCTCCTTTTGCAGCAGCATTTGCTCCTGATATTAAATCCTCTTTGTATTCCAATCCTGGTTCGCAAAATTCTGCGTGCATATCCATTAAGCCAGGAGAGATATGTAAGTTTTCCTGTTCAATAACCTTGTCTGCAGTTTCAGATAAGTTTTTTCCGATATTTTTGATGATTCCTTCTTCAATGTAAACATCAACGGTTTTCCCATTAAATGAAGAATTTGGATCGATAACTTTTGCTGCTTTAATTAAAATTTTCATAGCCTTTAATTTTAAATATCATTTCCATAATCTAGTGATAGCTATTTCTAACCCTAGTAGTATTAGTACTAGCAGTATACATTGCCACCAATATTGTTTTCCTTGTACGAGTTCATTTACATTAATAGATAAAGCTCCATCTGCTCCCTCTATTATTTTAGCTTGATTTCCGATTGGAGATTTTGCGAGTAATTCAGACAATTCTTCAGTTGTATAAAAACTAAAGTCCGATTCAGTTCTGTCGTAGTTAAAACTAAATCCTCCGATGGGATTAGAATTATAAGTAATATTATAATGTCCTGAAGTGTTTATTTGATCGTATAGTAATAAGTTGGTTTCATTTTTAACCTTTCTAATTTCAGGAATAAATTCCATTTCTTCGGTAGTTGATTTTATAGTTACTTTTTCTACGTCAGTACCTATTTCCTGAAAGGCAATAGCGTTGTCTTTTCCAATGGTGTAAGATAGAGCAGAACTCGGTTGACTAAATTCTCCAATCCTTAACAAAGATGCTACGAATAATGCGTGCTTAGGAAAGCTAGATGCTTCCTTGGTTAATGGAGTAGAGCAGAAGTAAAAGTTCCCTTTATTTACTTTGGTTGAACTTAAAAACGAATTGCCATTTTGAAGGTTCATTAAATATTCTGTTCCTGAGGAGTTAGCAAACGATATCACATAATGTTGATTGACTTTCGGTAAATCAACATTATTAGGAAGTTTATCAAAAACATCTTTGTAAATAGGGTGTTCTACATTAAGATAAGAAACTCTCGTACTTCCAGTGTCTAGGGCTATTAGGTTGCAGCCGGAAATCCTTTGTAAAAAATTTTTGTAGGTATCTAAATTAATAGTATAGGATGGAAACACCAGTAGACTACCTCCTTGGTTGGTGTAGTTAATTAATTCAGACGAAAGCCCTGTCGAGATATCTGTAAGTCCTTTTGTAATGATGAAATCATACTGATTAAGTGTAGAAAAATCAAGGTTACTTAAGCTCTTTGAAGTAAATCGAAAGAGGTCGTTCGCATTAAAAAGATTACCTAGGTAACCTAGCGTATCATTCGCGTTTTCCTTTTCCACTAGTTGAAGAACACTGACTTTGTTCTCTATATTATAAGAGAAGTAGTATTCATCGTCAAAAAGCATATCTGGATCAGGGTATTCGGTTAAGTAGAGTTTACAATGCTGCATTCCATTTTGAGCAACTGTAAATGGCACGATACAGTTGGTTGAAGAGTTTTCTGCAATCGTAAAGTTTCCAAAGCCTTGTATGGCTCCATTAATGGATAATTCGATTTTAAACTCTATAGGAGAATCTGTCTTATTTACAACTCTAGAAAAAATATTTTCTTCACTAGCTGTTTTTCGGATTGGCGTGTCAAACCAAATGCTATCAATATAAACGTTTCCTTTTCCTTGTTGCTGGTAGGGCAATAAAAAGATTTCTAAGGAAGAATCGTTTTTTACTTCATCCAATTGGATATTGTTTTTTTGAAAATCAGATAACCAATAAAGCGTTTTGTTTCCTTCTCTTTCAAGCAATGCATCCGATTGCCGTAAATAAATTTGATCTAATCCTCTAGCAACATAACTCGGTTCGACTTCTTCTACTAAACCTATAAACTCATCTTTACTAACTAATCTTTGATGGCGTGCCTCTAAATCGTTTGTTATTATTTGAAAGCGATCTGTTGCTTCATAACTTTCTGCAATTAGAATAGCTTGTTCTTTGGCTAAGTCGAGTAAATAGCCATTCTCACCTTTTGTATCCATACTGTGAGAGTTGTCAATGTATACAGCAACAGTAGCATCTCCATGTTGTTTTTCGTTTTCTACAGGAATATAAGGTTGTGCGAAAGCAAATACGAGGAAGGTAACAAGTAGTAATCGAATAAGAAGAATAAGAAGATGTTTAAGTCGCGACTTACTCTTCGTTTCTAGTTTAACCTCTTTAAGCAATTCAATATTAGAAAAGTAAACTTTCGTAAACTTTCGAAAATTAAATAAATGAATGATTATTGGAATAGATAAAGCGGTGAGTGCCCAAAGAAATTCTGGATAGAGAAGTTTCATTAAAAAACAAAGTTAATCTTTTCTTTAATAATAGCCTATATCTTACGCAAACTTTTCAAAAACACCCAAACCAAATAATGCAAAATCGTATTTAACGGGATCTGATGCATCCATTTTTCGTAGGTTTTTATCCAATTCCATTACAGCTTTCCAATCGTTTTGTTTACGCGGTAATAAACCCAATGCACGACCAACATTCCCAGAATGAACATCTAAGGGACAAGACAATAAGGAAGGACTTATGCTTTTCCAAATTCCAAAATCAACTCCTTTTTTATCTTGACGCACCATCCACCTTAAATACATGTTGATACGCTTTGAAGCAGAACCCTTTGCTGGACTTGCAACATGCTTGAATGTTCTGAATTTAGAATCTTCTACCGTTTCAAAAAATATCTTTCTAAAGTTCTCAATCGAACCTTGCATGTTAGTTGAATCTGAATTAATAGGCGAGGAGAACAAGTTTTCTAAACCTTTATAGTTGGTGTATATGTTTTTTAATGCTGTGAGAAAAAAGTCTAGATCAAAAGAATTGAAAGTTCTGTGCTTGAAATTTCTTAGAAAAGCGCTATCAGTTTCTCCGTAATTCATAATAAAATCATAAGGAGAGTTTCCCAAAATAGTAGCCAGCGCATTTCCTGATGTAATTATCATTTTCCGATTTCCCCAAGCAATAGTTGAAACGAGAAAACCCATTATTTCGATATCTTCTTTTAAATCAAATTGATGTGGAATGGAAATCGGATCACTTTCAATAAATGAAGGGGTATTGTACAGCTCCACCTTTTCATCTAAAAATTGTTTCAGCTCAGAAAAGTTCATTTTCATTTAAATTTATTGTTCAAATGTAGTTATTAATCTAGTCTAGCTAATTCTTTTATTCGTAGATTTACCTAAAACCTAGTTAACCATTTGTATGAATAAAGCTTTTCTATTTATTGTCATTTTAACTCTTGGCAAGATGAGCTTTGCTCAAATTCCTCCAGGATATTATAATACAGCTGAAAACTTAAGTGGAGAACCACTTCGTACAGCTTTATACAATATTATTAATGGCCATTCTGTAAAAGATTACACTACACTATGGGGCTATTTTCAAACAACAGATAATAACGGAGGAATAGTTTGGGATATGTACACAGATAACCCATCAGGTTCTACTACTTACACTTATAATTTTGGTTCAGGTCAATGTGGTAATTACACTTCTGAAGGAGATTGCTTTAATAGAGAGCATTCTTTTCCTAAAAGTTGGTTTAACGATGCTTTGCCCATGTACTCTGATTTATTTCATCTATACCCAACAGATGGATGGGTTAATGGAAAGAGGGGTAATTACCCTTACGGGGAAGTTAATAGCCCAACGTATACTTCTAGCAATGGAAGTAAGCTTGGTTCTAATGTTTATACGGGTTATTCAGGCACAGTTTTCGAACCAATAGATGCTTATAAAGGTGATTTTGCACGTACGTATTTCTATATGGTTACGCGGTATAAAAATGTTTCCTCTACTTGGACAAGCGATATGCTAACCGGTGATAACCTTTCTGAATGGGCGAAAACAATGTTGATTAGTTGGGATGCTTTAGATCCTGTAAGTCAGAAAGAAATTGATAGAAACAATGCTGTTCATGCTATTCAAGGGAATAGAAACCCTTTTATTGATAGACCGAGTTGGATTGACTGGATATGGGGGCCTACAGCTTCTGTGTCTAATATGGAAAACCCTCAGCTGCTTATGTATAGTGCAAACGGTTTACTGCGTATAAACAATATTTCTTCTAAACAAGTGTCGCTGAATATAGTTAATATGCTCGGTGCTACTGTGAAAGAAATTTCTATCCAACAGGGCGAGAGTAGAGTTGAACTTGCTTTTCCACAAGGGGTGTATATTGCTACTTCAACTATTGAAGGAATTGTTTATACATTGAAGTTTGTTCGGTAGTTTTTAGTTGTCAAAAACGAATAAAGCTTAACCCTCCAAAAATCCACCAATCAAATTAGGAGGCAATGTAGTATTCGGCACTTTAAAATCAAACCATTCGTGTACACTTATGTCTAAACCTAGTCCGTTTAAGTAATCATTTAAAGCCAAATTTAGACCATCTGTATACAAAGTATGTTCAGCTCCTGTTGGGTCTTCATGCGTTAAATCATTTTGCGCAAAACCTTTAAACTCAGGTCCAGTAATGGTAATGTCAAATTCAACTGGGTTCTTACCAATTGGACTATGAACTGTTGTAGTAAACTTATGCCAAAAAGCAGAATGGATACAACCGTTTTCAAAAAGTTGTCGAACGACTTCTAATGAGTCGATAGTCTCTTGCTCTGTTTCTGTTGGGAAGCCATACATAAGATAAGCATGTACCATAATGTTTTGCTCGGCAAAATCATTCGTAACCCTCGCAACTTGACCAATATCAACACCTTTTTTCATTTTGGTTAGAAGTCTGTCAGCTGCAACTTCTAATCCTCCTGTTACAGCAATACAACCCGATTTAGCCATTAAGCTACATAGTTCTGAAGTAAATGTTTTTTCAAAACGAATATTTGTCCACCACGTTATGTATATCTTTCTTTTAATTAATTCCTCTGCCAATGCTTTTAACATTTTTGGAGGAGCAGCTTCATCCACAAAGTGAAATCCAGTAATACCTGTTTCTGCAATAATACTTTCGATTTTATTAACTAAATCTTCGGCAGTTGTATTTTGATAATCTCCTATGTAATCAAGATTGACATCGCAAAAGGAGCACTGTTTCCAATAACATCCATGAGAAATGGTCAGTTTATTCCATTTCCCATCACTCCATAACCGATGCATTGGGTTCATAACATCTAAAAACGAAAGATAAGAATCATGCTGCAAGCCCTCATAGTTTGGCCCTGGTAGCTTACTATGGTGAAATATAGTATTCGGTAATTTGTTAATGTATTCTACTTTGTTGTTTTTCAAAACAAACGTTCTTTCCAGTTCATCTTGTTCAATTTCCTTTGAGAGGTATTGGGTAATTTTTAATAATGGACTTTCACCATCATCTAAGCAAATAAAGTCTAAATAATCAAAAATTCTTGTGTCTGTAAGAGATCGTAGTTCGGTGTTACAATATCCTCCTCCAAAAGCAACTTTGATTGATGGGTAATATTGTTTTATATATTGAGCGCATCGCAATGCAGCAAATAAATTTCCAGGAAAAGGTATGGAAAAACAAACTAAATCAGGTTTGTTTAGCTCCAGTTTTTCAGCTAATAATTGTGTTAATTTAGACTCTATAAGCGTTAAGTCAAAAGAAAGGAATTCCTCCAATTTGTCAAAACTACTAGCAGATGTAGCTATTTTTTCTGCATATCGTGTAAAGGAAAAAAACTCGTCTACGTTGGCAGTTATAAAGTCGCCTAATTCTTCGATAAATAATGTTGCAAAATGCTTGGCTTTATCCAATACTCCTAAGTTTCCAAATGCCCAGTTTAAGTCTTCTTCTAATTTTTCGAAACGATGTGCTTTCGGTAAAAAGCTATCATTTATTATCTGGTAGGCAGCAGTAACTTCTTGGTTTTGGAGGTAGTTAATGACAAGGTCAACTTTTTCAATGTATTCAGCTTTTTGGTCCCATACCAATTGATGCTCATAGCTTTTTAGTTTATCCGCTTCTTGAAAAATATTACGAATAAAACTATTGGTAAAAATGCTTCTAAACAGTTCTATACTCAGGTCACATTGAGAAACAGAAATATTTTTACTCTGTAAAAACCCTTTTAAGTACATTGTAGCTGGATAGGGTGTATTCAGCTGTGTAAAGGGCGGTGTGACTAATAATACTTTTGTAGACATTATAGATTAGTCGTCTGTTTTTGGGTCAACGAATTTTTTATCTTGAGGACCTCTTTGGTGAATGATCAAACCATTTAAGAAGTTTCTTAATATCTGATCTTGTAACTCCATGTAATTTGGGTGCGTTTCTTTTCGGAAAAAGGCACCTAATTCACTTTTTGTAATTCTAAAATCAACGAGCGCTAAAATATCTACTATTTCATCATCACGTAACTTTAGAGCGACTCTTAATTTCTTTATTATATCGTTATTGGTAAGCGCCATTGTTTATTTTTTGTTGCAATTTACATTTAATTATAGACCTAGATTGATTCATTCATATTCAGAACAAATAAAATGCGGAATTACATCAATAAATGTGTGTTTTATAGATCCCCAAAATCCTTCAGGGCTTGCATAGTTAAAAGTGCCTCTTTCTTTACCGATGGTTAAATATTCATTATTCGGTTTTAAAATGGCCTCATAAGAAGAACCATCTTTTTGTATACATAATAATTTTAGGTAGGGATATTCAGAATTTATTTTCGGGGGGATTTCCAAAATAGAATAAGGGAAGGAAATGTCATTTGAAAAGATTCCACTCGGCTGATGAAATTCATTTTTACTATTGGGCTGCAGTATCCAAGTATTTCCCATTTCATCAGAAAAAGTGATTTCATCTAGGCTAGAAAGCTTTCCAATAGGGAGTTGATTATTTATATTTCTATTCAAATGATAATCACTGAAGCTAAATAATAGAAGGCCTATTAGCAGAGCGACCAATATATATCGGACTCTAAATTTTGTAAAGATATTTTTGATTCTATTGATAATGCTAAAAAAAGGACATTTGATAATATGTAATAATATTTAATAATTCAGCTTTATCTTTTGTGTACCAATGAAATTGAATTAACACAATATCGCTGTCCAGTTTCTGTAGGTCCATCATCAAAGATATGTCCCAAGTGAGAACCACAATTTCCACAAACTATTTCTGTTCTGCGCATTCCCATAGAATTGTCTTGAATCTGTTCAATATTTGCTGATTCCAATTCGTTATCAAAACTTGGCCAACCACACGCAGATTGAAATTTCTGTTCTGATGAAAATAATTGTACATCACATCCTTTACAGTAATAGAAGCCCTCGCCAATAAAATCTGTATACGTACCTCTAAAGGGTGCTTCAGTGCCCTTGTTTCGCAAAACGTGATACTCTAGTTCGGAAAGGTTTTCTTTCCATTCTGAATCAGAATTATTAAAAGGATATTTTTTTTCACTCATAGCTCAAACTTTGGTAGTATTTTTGACATGATTAATACTAAACAATTACAATTAATAGTTTATTAAAGGTGGAAGATAATAAATCTAATAGAAAATCATTTATAAGTTCTTTAAAAGAACCTACATCTGGTTTGATAATAAGCAGTCTTACGCTCATTGTATCTATGCCAATATTTATTACCTTTTACCAGCTGACACCCATTATTTACCTGCCCTTTTCGGATAAATTAAGAATTGACCACATATTACTATTTGCCTTACTATTTATTTTCATTTATATCCTTATTCGAAAATTAGCAAAGCTAATTTATGTAGTTTTAGCTATTGCTTTTGTTGGGTTGTTGATTTCTACGTTCACCGGACATTATGGGATTCGTAATTTGTATTATGATTATTCTGTAATGCTGTATAATTTAAATGAAAATGGGATTCAGTTAAATTTTGAAGAAAAACATGATCCATTTTCTAAACAAGCACAAATAGCGGTTGCTGTAAATTATCAGAATGAAGAAGTCCGAAAAATAGGAACTAACTGGGCAGTAAAAAATTTTAAAGCATACCAGTCTGTAACGCCCAGCTTAAGTGTGTTGCACGCTTTGTCTATTTTTAAAGAGGTTCGTAATCGTTGGAATTATGTTTACGATCCTGCTGGTGAGGATTATTATGCAAGTGCCAGCGAAACACTTTCTCAACTTGAATCTGATGATTTGTTAAAAGGAGATTGTGATGATTACAGCATTATGATTGCTGCGTTAATTAAAGCTACTGGAGGCGAAACACAATTGGTAAGAACCGTTATAAAAAATGAAGATGGTACTTTAACGGGGCATTTGTATCCAGAAGTTAAAATAGGAACTAAAAAAGACTTGGAAACCATAGCTTACTTAATTAAAAATAAGTTTTTCCCAAGAGAATCAAAAGACAAAGCCATTTTCTATTACATAGATAAGGAAGATAACGTTTGGCTTAACTTTGATTATAATGAATATTATCCTGGTGGAAAATATCAAAGTTTATACCGGGAGAGTGTAATGGATTTGTAAAATAACCTTAGAAAAAAGACATTAATGAAAATTATATTATCACCTGCAAAATCTCTTGATTTTGAGAATATTCCTGAAACAAAAGTAGCTTCTCAACCTATCTTTCTGAATGAAAGTCAATTATTGATAAATAAATTGAAGAAATATTCTCCAAAGAAAATAGGAAATTTAATGAGCGTTAGTCCAAAACTATCTGATTTGAATTACAGCAGATTTCAGGATTGGGCGTTACCATTTACAAATGACAATGCTAAAACGGCTATGTATGTTTTTACAGGAGATGCATACCGCGGAATGAATCCAAGAGAGTTCTCTCAAGAAGATGTTTTAAATGCGCAAGGTTACCTAAGAATATTGAGTGGACTATATGGGGTTTTAAAGCCTTTGGACATAATGCAGCCTTACCGATTAGAGATGGGAACAAAGTTAGAATATTCTAAAAATGTAAATAACCTTTATAAATTTTGGGGCGATAAAGTCACGGATGCCTTGAATTCCGAAATGGAAAATGGTGAAGTTTTAATCAATTTAGCTTCCAACGAATACTTTAAAGTTATCGATCCCAAAAAACTAAATCACAGAATAATTACTTGTTCATTTAAAGATGAAAAGAATGGTGCTTATAAAATGATTTCTTTTTTCGCAAAATTTGCAAGAGGCCTAATGACGCGTTTTATTATTCAAAACAAAATCACAGAAGTTGAACACCTTAAAGCATTTGATTTAGATCGATACTGTTATAATGAAGAAATGTCTACGGACGAGAATTTTGTCTTTGTTCGTTAATTAATTTCATTCCTTCGAAAGCAGGAATCTTAGTTTTATTTGTACTAAGATTCCTGATCTCCGTAAACTTTGTTACGAATGAATTACCTATTCAACTTCGCATAATCCTTAGCGAAATAAGTCAGGATAATATCTGCTCCAGCTCGTTTAATACTTAGCAACATTTCTTGCATTGCTGAATTATAATCAAGCCAGCCATTTTGAGCAGCAGCATGTAGCATAGCGCATTCACCACTTACATTGTAAGCTGAAATTGGTACATCAAACCGTTCCTTAAGAATATGTATAACATCTAAGTAGCACAATGCCGGTTTTACCATTAAAAAATCTGCTCCTTCGGCAACATCCAATTCAGCTTCTATTAAAGCTTCGTATTTGTTGGCAGGATCCATTTGATAGGTTTTTTTATCTCCAGATTTTGGTGCAGAATCTAATGCATCTCTAAAGGGACCGTAATAAGCACTAGCGTATTTTGCTGAATAACTCATTATACTAGTTTCATCAAAGCCAGCTTCATCTAAAGCCTCTCTTATGTAGGCAATTCTTCCATCCATCATATCAGAAGGACCAATAATGTCAATTCCCGCTTCAGCTTGTGCTACTGCGATTTTTGCTAAGATAGGAAGTGTTTCATCATTCAATATTTTTCCATCCTGCACAAATCCGTCATGTCCATCAGAAGAGTAGGGATCCATTGCAACATCACTCATTAAACAAGCTTCTGGAAATTGTTTTTTAATTTCTCGAATTGCTTTTAAATAGAAGTTAGCATCATCGTAACTATAAGTAGCAGTGCTATCTTTTAAAGCTTCCTCTATAGCAGGAAACAAAACAAAACTGTTAAGTCCTAGCTTCATACATTCTTCAATCTCTGGAAGCAAAGTATCTAAAGACCATCTAAAGTTACCTGGCATTGAACTAATTTCCTGTTTAATACCTTTTCCGTCAACTATAAACATTGGGTAAATCAAATTATCAACGCTCAAAGTCGTTTCCCTAACCATATTTCTAATGGCTATAGATTTTCTATTTCTTCTAGGTCTTTGGTACATTTGGCATTCTTAATTAAGGTCCATAAACATTTATGTGAAATTCGATTACTAAAAGATGGTTTTGTCTAAAGTATTAATTCTGAAGCATTTTTGCTTAATACTTACCGCAAAAATACTCCATACTTATTTTAAGTATCTAAAGTCTTGCCCGTCTTTAATGTTTTGTAAACTTTCATAAATTAATTTGATAACATTTTCAATGTCACTTTTAGCACACATCTCTACAGTGGTATGCATATATCTCAGTGGCATTGAGATTAATGCAGAAGCAACTCCTTTCCCTGAATAAGCGAAAGCATCTGTATCTGTTCCCGTTGACCTGGAAGCTGCTTGTCTTTGGAAAGGGATTTTGTTTTGTTCGGCGGTCTTGATTAATAGTTTTAAAAGATTGTTGTGAACTGCAGGTCCGTAACTTAAAACCGGTCCTTTTCCATTTTTTAAGTCACCTTGAACAATTTTTTTAATCATTGGAGTGCTAGTGTCGTGACATACATCAGTGATAATAGCAACATCAGGCTGGATTCTTTCAGCAATCATTTGTGCCCCCCGTAAACCAATTTCCTCTTGAACTGAATTTGTAATGTACAGGCCAAACGGCAATTTCACTTTGTTTTCTTTCAGTAAACGAGCAACTTCAGCAATGACAAATCCACCCATTCTATTATCTAGTGCACGACCGACATAATTTTTCTTATTCAAAATCATAAATTCATCTTCATAGGTAATAACACAACCTACATGAACTCCTAATTTTTCAACTTCTTTTTTTGATTCACAACCGCAATCCAAAAAGATATTATCTGTTTTTGGGGTCTCCTCTTTCCCCTTGCGAGTATGAATTGCTGGCCATCCAAATACAGCTTTAACAATACCTTTGTCGGTATGGATGTTAACTCGCTTACTTGGTGCAATCTGATGGTCGCTACCTCCATTTCTTCTCAAATAAATAAAGCCATCATCCGTTATATAATGCACAAACCAAGAGATTTCATCAGCGTGAGCCTCAATTACCACTTTGTATTTAGCTTTAGGGTTAATAACACCAACTACACTGCCATATGTGTCTGTAATATATTCATCTATATAAGGAGTAATATATTCCAACCACAGTTTTTGTCCTTCATACTCAAACCCTGTAGGAGAAGCATTGTTCAAATATTTCTCTAGGAACTTCTCAGATTTTGATGTGATAATTGATTTTAATTTAGCCATTTTATGTATTGATTTAGGGTGTGAATATACTAGGTATTTAATAAATCAAAGACATCCTATTGTAAGAGTTTGGTAAATTTTTTGATAATAGGAAATATTGGGTAAAAATTCGTTTAGATTTATTACATTTACGCTTGCTAAAAACTAACAGAATGAAAAGATTAATATTTTTTGTTTTACTATTAATTTCGATTGGATCTTCAGCTCAAGAACCTTCGGAAGAGTTCTTACAAAAGTTGGATTCATTAGGTGCTACAGATTCTACAGCTCAAGCCCAAATGATGTATAATAAAGGGGTTGCTCAAATGGAAGCCCATAATTATTCAGAAGCAATTACATTTTTTAATCAGGTATTTAATTACGATGGTAATTTTGCTTTGGCTTATTTGAATAGAGGGATTTGCTATATGGAATTGGGGTCTTCTGACAAAGCAATTGGAGATTTAAAAAGCGGACTTGAGAAAGACCCTAAATTGCATTTGGCGCACTATGAAATGGGCGCTATTTATGAAAAGGAGAACAAATCTGAAGATGCTATAACAAGTTATTCAGAGGCAATTATATTGAACCCAAAAGAGGCTAAGTATTATTACCATAGAGGTGTGTTGGTGTTTCAAAAAGAAGAATACCAGAAAGCCAAAGATGATTTTACAGTTGCCGTTAGTTTAGAAAGTAACCATGCATATGCTTATAATGATAGAGGAAGTGCTAATTTGAAGTTAGATGATTTAGACGCTGCTATTGAGGATTATAAAAAAGCAACTGAATTAGATTCTAAATTGGATTTCGCTTTTAACAACTTAGGGTCTGCCTATAGAAAGAAAGGGGAATTCGATGATGCGATTAAAGCCTACAATAATGCAGTACTAAACAAGAAAGACTATTACATCGCCTTTAATAATAGAGGTTTAGCAAAATTTGGAAAGGAAGATTACGAAGGAGCGATAAAAGATTTTAATAAGGCTATCTCACTTAAAAAAGATTATTCTTTTGCTTTTAATAACAGAGCTTCTGCATACATAGCAAAAGAGGAATGGGATAAAGCCATTACTGATTGTGACAGGGCAATTTCTTTAAATGCTGATTATGCATATGCATTCTATAACCGCGCGATAGCTAAAGAGATGAAAAGAGATATGGAAGGAGCTTGTGCAGATTGGGAAGTAGCAGGGAATTTAGGTTTAGAAGCAAGTCGTTCGTTTTATAGCTCGTCGTGTAAATAGTTTAGATTAAAAGGATAAGTGATGAAAAATATACTACTGTTATTAATAATTGTAATTTCTTTAAGTTCAGTGGCTCAGAATGTATCTGTTCCTTTTGATAAGAAAATCTTTAAAGAGAAAAAAGATGCGTTTAAAATTGCAGTTGACAATCTTGATGAAGGAGATAATTTTTACGAATTAGGGCAGAATCCCGCAATAGGATTCTCAATCTGGAGCAAAGCAATTCCTTTTTATAAAAAAGCAAACGATTTCAACCCAGATAATGCTACTTTAAATTATAAATTAGGAAACTGCAATTTAGTATCAATACATAAATATTACGCTTTAGATTATTTTATACATGCGTATAAATTGAAACCAACAATTGCTAAAGACATTCATTACAAAATAGGTAGAGCTTATCAGTATCAATATAAATTTGATGAAGCATTACATGAATACGGTTTATTTAGGAAGACACTAAATAACGATGCAGATGCAAAGGTAATAGTTGAATTAAACAGATTTATCAAACAGTGTGAAACGGGAAAAACATTAATGGATTTTCCTGAAAGAGTATGGATTGATAATTTAGGAAAGCAGATTAATACAGAATACCCTGATTATGCACCTTTAATTTCTGCAGATGAATCTGTAATCATGTTTACTTCAAGAAGATCAAACAGTACTGGAGGAGAAATGACCGGAGCAATGTATATGGAAGATTTATACATTTCTGAAAAAGATAAAGATGGGAATTGGAGTCCAGCGGTTGGAATTAGTGAAAAAATTAATACAAAAGGCCATGATGCCACAGCTGGATTGTCTCTAGATGGACTATCATTATTTGTTTACATGGATAATGGCGATAGAGGAAATCTTTACTTGAGTAATAAACTGGAAGATGGATGGGAGAAGCCTAAAGGAGTTGGGAAGAATATAAATAATAAGAAAACAAGGGAAACTGGTGCTTGTTTTACATTTGATAAAAAATCTTTTTACTTCGTTTCTGACCGAGAAGGAACTCTTGGTGGTACGGATATTTGGCGAACTGACTGGGATGAAGAAAAAGAGGAATGGGGAGTACCTATCAACTGTGGAGACGTAATTAATACGAACTACGATGAGGTAGGTGTGTTTATACACCCCGATGGTAGAACTATGTATTTTTCATCAAAAGGTCACAAAGGAATGGGAGGGTTTGATATTTTCTATTCTATAATGAATGATGATGGCACATGGAATGAACCAGTAAATATAGGATACCCTGTATCTACACCAGATGATGATGTACACTTCGTTATTTCTGCAAGTGGTAAACATGGTTATTATTCTTCTTTTAGAGAGGTTGATGGATTGGGAGAGAAGGATATTTACATGATTACCTTTTTAGGGGGTAAGAAGGAACCACTTTTAAGTACAGAAGATAATTTATTAGCTAGTATTACAGCACCAATTAAGGAGGAGTTAATTCAGCCAAAAGTGGCAGTAAGTGCAAAGAACCTATCTATACTAAAAGGATTAGTTCTGGATGCGGAAACAAAAAAGCCTGTTAAATCATTTATTGACTTGGTAGATAATGGAACCCAAGAGCACATTTCAGAATTTAACAACGACCCTATAACAGGTAAGTTTTTAATGTCTTTACCCGCAGGTAAGAATTATGGTATTGCTGCTAAAGCAGAAGGGTACCTATTTCATTCAGAAAACTTTGACATTCCAGCAGACGCGGGATTTAAAGAGTACGAGAAAATTATTTATTTAAATAAAATTAAGAAAGGTGTAAGTATTGTTTTGCGTAATATTTTCTTCGATACGGATAAGTATTCTTTAAAGGCAGAATCAAAAATAGAATTGGATCGATTGATACAGTTGTTGACTGATAATATTAACTTGAGAATTGAAATTTCAGGACATACAGACACACATGGTTCTTCTTCCTATAACCAACGTTTATCAGAAGATAGAGCAGGAGCCGTTGTTGATTATTTAGTAGTGCATGGTTTTGGCAGAGAGCGTTTTGAATTTAAAGGAGTTGGAGAGGCGAAACCATTGGTTACAGATGCTGAAAGAGATAAAATGAAATCCACTTCAGATAAAGATGATGCGGATGCACAAAATCGGAGAACCGAATTTATGATTATCGATTAAATTATTAGCGTCTTTTTACAAGTGGCCATTGTATATTCACCATTTTTAATCGTCATATATATTATTGTATTCATCACAATATTAAAACATTTAGTCCTTTAGCTCGTAAATTTAAAAGGCCCTATTTATGAACTACTTTTATGCGTTTTCAAAACATTTTATACATATTGTTGTGTTTTAATTTAGCTTCTTGTAGCTCTGTTGTTTCCGATAATGCTTCTGAGAAAGTTATAGAGACCTTAGAGTTCTCCTCGAACTTAAAAGCTTCGTTAAAGGGGTATATCGCTCAACCTAACTCTGAATCACCTCAGTTAAAAAAGGTGTACGACATGAACGAGTTCGCTCCATTTTGGGTAAACGAACGAATGGAGTTGTCTAATGTAGGTGTAGAATTTTCAAATATTTTGTTTAAATCCATGCATTACGGTTTGGATACTATGCGATATGATGTAATTGAATTGAGAGATAAAATAAATGGCTTGGACGAAATTAAATCAGATATCTCTGCTATTGAATTAGATGTTCTTTTGACGGTTCAGTATTTTAAATTTTCAAAGGACATTTCACGAGGAATAGTTGATACATCTCAATATCATCCACAATTTGGAAATCGTAAATCTAGTAAAGATTTAAGTCAATACTTATATGAGTCTCACATAGAGAAAAATGTAATTGATAAACTATTGGCTTTACAACCGCAAAAAGATGAATATAAAAAACTTCAAGCTGGTTTAGCACTATTTTTGACTGAACATGCTCTTGTAGATTCTTCTTTAAAAGTTCATGCTTATAAAAAGAAGAGTTCTGAAGCTGATTCGGTAAAAACTTACAAAGAAGCTAAAGAGGCATTGGTTTTACATGATTATATTGAGTCCAACCAAGCTGATGATTCAGTATTCTTAAAAGGCCTTCAAGTTTTTCAGATTAACCATGGTTTAACACCTGATATGAAAGTTGGTACAAACACAGCTAAAGCCCTGTCTGGTAATCCATTTGAATTTTATAAAAGAGCGGCAGTTTCACTAGAAAAATGGAAATGGGTAAATGATTGGGAGGATGAGTATATTTTAGTAAATGTAGCTACTTATAAATTGAAGTTTTATAAAGGTGAAAATTTACTGCAAGAACATAAAGTTGTTGTTGGAACAAAAGCTAATAAAACTCCTGAACTTGATAGTGAAATTGAATATATGGTAGCTTATCCGTTTTGGACAGTCCCGAAAAGTATTATAAGTAGGGAACTTGTTCCAAAATCAAAAAAGGATTCTACGTATTTATCTAGGAATAATTATCAGCTGCTAAAAGGAGGTAAGGTAATAGCAATGTCTAGTATTGATTGGATAAATATATCTACTGATAATTTTAATTATACTGTTCGTCAGCGTGGAGGAAGAAGTAATGCTCTAGGGCTGATTAAATATTTTTTTAAAAACAAACACTCTGTCTATTTTCATGATACACCAAGTAAAGGAAAATTTATGAACGACATCAGATCTTATAGTCACGGATGTGTGCGAGTCGATGAACCCATGAAGTTAGCAAAATATCTACTCGCAAGAGAAGGTGAAACATTTCATATAGATAGTGTTCAGGCTACTATTGATAACAGACAAAGGAAAACGATTACATTGCAAAATAATATGCCTGTGCATATTCGTTACTTTACTGCTGAAGGAAATGAAGAAGGCAATATTAGATTCTATCCTGATATATATAGAAAGGAAAAGGAATTAGAAGAGATAATATTTCCTATTGTTGAAGAAATTGAAGTTTAACTATTCAATAAAACTGACATTTCCAGATTGGTTCAATACAAACTCTTTCCTTGAGTTTACAATTCTAGATCGAGATAAATAACTTCTACTAGGGTAGTAGATGAAATAACAACTTCCACCTTGCAGTTTATTGACAGTTTCTTCGTACCCTTCTTTGTCAATTGCTGGACATCCAAAACTTCTGCCTAAGCGGCCATTTGATTTTATGTACTCACAACTTACGTAATCTGCACTATGAACAACAACGCCTCTGCTTCTTGCATTATTATTTGAGTATTCTTGCCCATCTAACTTCATTGATAAATCGTGACGACCATTATAAAGTTCACCTGTAATAAAAAAACCAAGACTACTTTTATGGCTACTTTGTTCGTTAGAGAAATTAGAAGCAAACTCATATCCAGTTTTCATTCCGTGCGCCACCAATTTTTTTTCCACTAGAATTCTTTTTTCCATATCAATAATAAACATACGTTCAGTATTTGAAGAAATACTCATGTCAACTATGGTTAAGAATTTTTTGTTTTTAAGTTTATTTTTTAGGGATAACTCAGAATATCCTTTCACGGCTATTTTAAATACTTCCAGGCTAAGGTGCTGGTCGTTTATATCGTTGAATAACTCTAAAGTATATTGATTTAATGAGATGAATACTTCCTCAGTCTCCATGTTATTTGAGTCAACTGTTGGGGTAATGATTTTAGTTGGATTGAAAGTAACTAAAACAAATAATAGGAATGCGTTCATTAATATCATTGGTTGCAAATATAAGAAAGTAGGTTAAATTATTGGTTGTTTGTTAATGATTTATAAATAATTGTATCCCATATAGATACATTAAAATGCGTTTAATGGAGCTAAATTGCCCCAATTCTTATAGCTACTTGACTTTCAATTTTTCGGTATAAATTAGGAGGTGTGAAAACCCGCCAGTCTAATTGGTTTAATTGACCTCCTAGCACAAAGTAGGAGTCTATATTTGCGCGTTTAAACTCTTGTAAAACATGTTCTCTAAAATTTAAAGCTGCTATCCATCCATCTTCAACCTCTTCGAACCATTCTTCATAATAACAATCATCGGAATAATGAAAATTTAAAACGTTTTCTCCTATTAGGATGAATTTATCAATGCCTTGTTGCGTTAAAGTTTCAATAACACCTCTTTTTAAAAACATGATGTCATTATGAAGGCAATCATTCCATTCACCAAAAAGCTCAATTATACAATAACCTTTATCGTAGTTGGTAAAAAGCAACTTAATAAATAAGGTTGTAGAATCTATATTGTCCCACTGAGGATGTATATAGTGATCATAAATTTGATCTGTATAATGCGTTACTGAATATTCTCTTTGAAAGAAAGGGGACCTATGATCATCCTCTGCTGAATATAGGTTTCTCCAGTTATAATATGGTTCAATTGTGTGCAAAATAATTCTCTTTCTACAAAATTAAATAAAAAGAGTTTATTAATTATTGTTAGCGTAAAATATTGTTACATATAATAAAATAGGATAAATTCTATTTACTGAAAGCATAAAATAGTAGATTTGTATATAACTGAAATACAATAAACTATTATGATCAAAGGATATATTTATTCAATAGCATTATTGACTTCTATTATGCTTCTTTTTACAAGTTGTGGTGAAAAAGAAGAGAAGTTAGTTTTACATACTCCGGAGTTCAATATGATTTCTTCTGTAGATAATCATGCTGTTATTTTTTCGTATGATTTCATGAAATTAATGGATAAGTCTAAAGTTCAAAATTCAGAGGATATGCCAATGGAGGTTAAAATGGTGATGAGTTTGTACCTTGGAAAAATGCTTAATTCTAGTAATATGGGAATCCGTTTAGAGGGGAATAACCATACAGTTATAACAACCACTGATAATGGGGATATTGATTTTGGCTTTTTAACTGCTGAAGTCGTAAATGAAGATAAAGTAAAGAAGGGTATAAAAGATTTTTTTAAAGGAAAAGATTTTGAAGAAGATGGGTTACATTTCATAGAACATAACCTCTCACATACATTGGCAGCTTGGGATAGCAGTCATATTATATTTATTTATACAGAGAATGATACTCTTGATTTAAAAATAAAAGCGAAAGCAATTTTAGATGCAAGAAAAATTGAAGGAGCAGAGAATGCTGTTCTAGAAAATTATTTGGAACGAGAAGATGATATAAATGTGATTATGTACCTTGATAAATGGATGGAACTAGCAAAAAAGGAAGCGAATGAGGTTGAGTTGGACGAAGATTTTTTAAGCCTCTACGATGATACTTACATTATTAGTTCAGGTAATTTTTTACCAGGAAAAATTGTTTTTGAGATGGAAATGCATGGAGATAAATTAAAAGATTCTAAATACAATTTACTTCCTGGAAACCCAATTTCAAATGAGTTTATGAGCTATTTATCAAATGAAGTACCAATGATGTTTGGTGTTGCTTCTGTTAATATGGATGCAATTTTTAATATGATGCTTCAAAATGATGAAATGCAAGCTCAATTTAGTAATAGAGTAAAAGAGATTGGATGGACGGAAAAAGAAATGAGAGGTTTATTTACTGGAGAATTTTCAGCTTCTTTAATAGGTGTTGAAATGAAACCAAACCCATATTATGAATTACAGGATTCTTTAATGGCAGATGATTTCTTTGCAGATATAGAGGAATTAAACATTCCAAATCCATCAGAGATACCATCTCCCGTTTACCTAGTTACCATAGGCTTAAATGATCCGGATAAACTAAAAGCCTTATTTACAACTCTTCATATAATAGAAAATAAAGAAGGATATTTTATTGCTGGCAGCGATGGCTTTTTTGTTTTTAGCGGCAATAAACTGATGGTTACTTCAGATGAAAGTATTGCGACCACAATAGGAAGTGGAAAGAAACTTAAGGAGTATAAGTCTGATAGTGATATTACTTCTTCATTATATGGTGAGATTATACCAAATCTAGATAATTTACCACAAGGTTTTAAAGATATGGTAATTGAAAATGCTGGTAATGAAGGAGAGGAATTATTGAAGTTTATGAATGAATTTGAAAAAGTGACTTTCTCAGGTAGCTTTGACAAAATGAAATTGGAAGTTGTAATGGCAGATAAAGAAACAAACTCTATCGAAGTTATAACGGGTAAATTAATGAAACAAGTAATGCAGAATATGAGCTTATTTATGTAGCCACTGATTACAGCCTAGATATTAAATAAGAGGTTTGGATGGTCAAAACTTAGTGTACTGGCCGTTTGTATTGGTTTTATTATATTTGGTATATAACTAAAAATGTTAATTATGAAGAAGATAGTACTTTCCCTATTAATTGTTACTGGTTTGTCGATTCAAGCCGATGCGCAAAAGGTTTTTTCTGTAGACAGCAAATACGATGCAGATGTTAAAGTATTTGTTGCAAGCAGTAAATATGATGCAGATTTAGTTGTATTTAAATGCTCTTCAAAATACGATGCTAAAGACAATAAAGGCCTATGGTTTTTTGTGAGTAGTAAATACGATGCGGATAAAAAAGTGTTTTTTGTTGATAGCAAGTATGATGCAGATCTAATTATTTTCTTTTCTGGTAGTAAGTATGATGCAGCATGGAAAAAATCTTCCAAGAAGCAGTTAATGTATTGAAAAATTAAAGTTTAAAGCCAAAAAAACCAGACTTACGTCTGGTTTTTTTTGATCTTGTAAATCTAACCTTAAGACTTTTCTTCTTTTTTAGCTTTAGGAGCTGCTTTTTTAGCTACAGGTTTCTTCGCTGCAGTTTTTTTAGCTACTGCCTTTTTAGCAGCTGCTTTTTTCTTAGGTTTAGCAGCAACAATTTTCACAATTTTTTTCCTTTTACGCGTATTTCCGTAGCTCCCTCTTGTTCTCTTTCCCTTCGTACTTTTGATATCACCTTTTCCCATTTTATTATATTTAATTTGTTATAGTAATCTATTGTATGTCCTAAAGATAGTAATTTATCTGAACAGAGGAAGTTCAAGTAGACGAATAATAAAGCTAATTAGCAATTTACATTTTACAATAGATGAAATAAAGCTATATTAGTAAACACCGTAATATACTTGTAAAATTCACAGATAATGCGCCGTGCAGCCTTAATAGGCTTTCTCTATTTCAATTGTAGTAATTGTACCGTCTTGGGTTTTACTTTTAGCAGTATAGGAATCATTTGTAACAGCCACAATTTCTATATACACAACAGACCCTTCAAATCGTTTGGCGCTCTTTTTTCCCTTTACTTTTTGAAGAGTTAACGTATAAGTACAAGGGGAGGTCCATTCAATAAAGAATTTATATTTCTGCCGTTCACGATTATACCTTTCGACCTGATATTTATTCTTTCGCCTAATTTTAATATCACCTCCAGAGGGTCCAGTCATCTCAAATTTTCCTTTTCTGAATTTTTTGCATTCCAGTTGAGCAATAATATCTTGAGAGGATATAGTGTTGATGAAAAAAAGTAATATGACGGAAATGAAAATACGCATCAAATCATTAATGAATTATTAATCGTTCAACCTTAAAGTCAAAATCATTCTTAATAGAAACAATGTATACACCTTTTGGCAACTTTGAAACATCAAGTGTACTGATTGTGGCCTTGGTTTCAAACTGAAAAATAGTTTGTCCAAGACTATTTAATATTTCAATAGAATAAATCCCGGGAGGTAATTTAGAGGCATCAATGGATAACATTGATTGTGCAGGGTTTGGATAGATAGAAAAGTCATTTAAATTATACTCCGCTATATCTACAGGTTCATTACCATTATAGATTGAAATATTATCTATATACACGTTATTTCCTTGTCTGTTGGTAGTTTCAAATTGAAGCATAATATTTTGACCACTAAATGCAGAAAGGTCAATTGAGTCCTTTCTCCAATGAGAATGGTAAGCTGGAACGAAATCTATGGATAACGTATCTAGCGTTTCTAAATCATCACCCGTTTTTTCATAGACATTATTAGGAAAAGTTTGACCACAATCTCCAGATATGAGAATCTTTAAAGTGTCTTGCAATGACGGACTAGAACTTTTTTTCTGATATGCGACATCAAATTTTAACATCGTACTTCCTGATAAAGGAATTAATAATTCTGGTCCAATAAGCCCATCTTTTTGACTTTCGCGAGGTGCATAACTATATAGTTGCATTGTTGCAGAATAATTACTCCAAATTAATCCTTCTGTAGAAATAGTGTCCCATGCCATGCTGTTGTCAGGATTCATAATGTACCACTTGTCTGATTCAAAACCATTTTCAAAGTCTTCAACAAAAGGAAGATTGTAAAAACCTCTTCTGTTAAAGCTGTATAAGCTGCGGTTGTTAATTTCATCATATTCGGTAGCTCCAGATGTTATTGTAGCAACTATACTTAATTCTTGATTACCGTAAGTAGATGTAGTTATACTTGGTAATTGAATGATTATCGTATCATTGGCAATAAGCGTTCCTGTCCAATTATAGTTTTGAGAAACTCCGGAATTAATTGAATACTCAACATTTATTGAGGTGATTGTGCTATCTCCTAGGTTTTTAATTGTGACAGTAGGAGAGTAGGTATCCGTGCAAACCAATTCATTGTTATCGGGGTTTGTTACATCAACAATAGCAACGTCCCATTTTATACTTGTGGGGTCAATGGGTGTGTTTGTGCTACTCAGATATAAAAATGCTGCATGAACATCAATCAACCCCATTCCGTAGATATTGTCTTCTCCAGCAACGCCTAAATCAATTGCAGTTAAATACAATGCCCAAAGTAAATCTTCTCCAGAAAGGTATGGAAAAGCTTCTTTTAAGAGTAAAATTGATCCTGAAACATGCGGTGAAGCCATGCTTGTTCCAGAAATTGTATTGTAGCTGTTACTTCCCCATGCAGAACGGACATTTTGACCCGGTGCTACCACTTCTGGATGGATAGATAATGATCCCGTTCCCGGACATTGTTTTGGTCCAATAGTTGAAAACGAACTAATCGGCTGTGGGAAAGCTATATTACCATTTATACTACCTACACTAAAGGTGTTTACTTCGGAGGTGTTTATTCTTTGAGGTGCATTGACAGTTGTGTTGGTGGGGCCAGAATTTCCACCAGAAAATACATTTGCAATACCAGCGGCTTCAATCGCATTCATCAGATTTACAACATAGCCTCCACACTGCAAAGTGTCAGCACCATCATACCATCTCCAACTATTATTAATAACGTCTGGAATATCTGAAGTAGTACTTATATCTCCATCGGGGTTTAGCGCCCATTCAAAAGCTAATATCATATCAGCGATTGGAGGTAAAGTCGCAACGGTACTATTGACGTAATCGTTTGCAATCCAATAAGAATTAAATGCCACTCCAATTGTGTCTTTGGTTGTTGTGTCTAAACCCGCAATAGTCCCTAAGGTATGGGTTCCATGATCGCTTATGGCCCCGTTTGGTTCAGAGCTGGCCCAAGGAAACCACGCTTGTGCAGTAGGGAAAAAATTTCCCATATATCTACTACTAAAGGCAGGATGGTTTGGCCAAACACCTGTATCGTAATCATAAACAATTCTTCCACGACCAGTATATCCTAGGGCCCACATAGCAGGCGCATTAATAGCTTGAAGACCGTTTTCAACTCCTCCAGGTGTCTTTTCTGAATTTACTGAATTGATTTTGAAAGTGTCGTGCATTACGATTTTGTCATTCTCAAAATCCAAAAGCGCAATACTGGACTGCGAATTAAGAAAATCTATTAAATCTACCTTGGCTTCCATAATGATAATATTCACTACCCAAAACTGTTTCAAGTTTCGATAAGAATATTTGTAATGGCTCTTTATATATTCAACTATTTCTGTCTGACTAATTTCCGCTTGATCTTGTAATTTTTCAATGACAATTTTTGGTCGCTCATCAACAGAAATCTCATTTTCTTTGAATTCATTATTGAGGTAATAGCAATCTACATTTTCTTTAAACTCAATTCTAATTGAGATAAAATCATTCGGGTTCGCGTCAGCTATTAAAGCTTGTAATTCGCTTGATAATACTCCTTGTCCATTAATTGTAAATGAAAATATTAATGAAAAGATAACGGAAAATATTCTAGACATAAGTTGCTTGTTATCAGTAGATACTCGGGTAATCTTTAGGATTTACTTCATTCATCATTGCGTAAATTGCATCGAAAATGTCCTCTACACTCGGTTTAGAGAAGTAATCTCCATCCGAACCATAAGCAGGTCTGTGTTCCTTTCCTGCCAATGCAATTGGTGCAGAGTCTAAATGATGGTATCCACCTTGCTTGTGCAACACTTGTTGCATCATGAATGCAGTTGTTCCGCCTGGAAAATCTTCATCAATAAAAATAATTCTATTTGTTTTCTTTAAAGATTCTACAATGTCGTGCTTAATATCAAAAGGCATCAAAGTTTGAACATCGATTAGCTCAACAGAAATACCTTCTTTTTCTAGTTGTTCTGCCGCAACCTGACATAAATTAAATGTCGAGCCATAACTAACAACAGTAACATCTGTTCCTTGTTTTACTGTTTCTACAACCCCTAAAGGTGTTTTGAATTCCGATAAATTAGTTGGTATTTTTTCTTTCGAACGATAACCATTTAAACACTCAACCACTAATGCTGGATCGTCTCCTGCTAACAAAGTATTGTAAAAGCCAGCGGCCTTTGTCATGTTACGAGGAACACAAACATGAATCCCTTTTACGAGGTTGATGATTCCTGCCATAGGTGAACCAGCATGCCAGATACCTTCTAGTCGGTGACCTCTTGTTCTAATAATTAAAGGAGCTTTTTGACCACCTTTAGTTCTCCACTGAACAGTAGCCAAATCATCGCTCATAATTTGCAGGCAATATAAAATATAATCTAAATACTGAATTTCAGCAATTGGACGTAAGCCGCGCATTGCCATCCCAATTCCTTGGCCAATTATAGTGGCTTCTCGAATACCTGTATCAGCAACTCTTAAGGTTCCAAATTGCTCTTGCATTCCTTCCATTGATTGGTTTACACCACCAATTTTACCCGTGTCCTCTCCAAATGTGATTACTTCAGGGTATTTTTCAAATAATTTCCTAAAGTTTTCTCTTAGAATAATACGTCCGTCATCTGTAGAGTCATCAGCGTATTCAGGAAGTACTTCATCAATTTTTAATGGGCTTTGGTCTGATTCGGAATACAAATAAGAAGCGTATCTCTCGTGTGTTTCTGCAATGCTATTATTTACCCAGTCAATTAAATTTTGTTTTGCAGAACCAGATTCACCTTTAATTAACCGCAAGGCTTGTTTTACTGCTGTTATTACATCTTTTCGAATTGGTTCAATTGCTTTTTTCAAAGAATCGGTAATAGCAGCAATTTCATCATTTCCAGTTTCTTTAATTAATGCTTCTAATAAAGTAACTGCAGCATCAACATCTTGTTTAATTCCCTCCACAAAATTTGCCCAAGCTTTCTTTTGTTCTATGCGGACTTCTTTCTTAGCCTCTTTGCGTATAGTATCTAATTCTTCTTCAGTTGCTATAGCTTCTCCTGCGGCATTTTCTGCGCTAAGCATCCATTTTTTCATTTGGGCAATACAATCAAATTCTTCAGCCCATTTTAATTGTTCTGGAGTTTTATATCGTTCATGAGAACCAGAAGTTGAGTGGCCTTGAGGTTGTGTTACTTCTTCCACATGAATCAATGTTGGCACATGATTTTCTCTACAATAGCTAATAGCTTCTTTATAAGTTTGCATCAATGAAGGGTAGTCCCACCCTTTAACTTTATAGATCTTAAACCCATTAGAATCTGCTGTTTTTTCAAAACCTACTAAGGCTTCTGAAATACTAGCTTTAGTAGTTTGGAATTTCTTAGGAACAGATATCCCCCAGCCATCGTCCCAAACAGATATTGCCATAGGAACTTCCAAAACACCAGCTGCATTAATTGACTCCCAGAATAAACCTTCGGAAGTACTTGCGTCTCCAATTGTTCCAAAAGCAACTTCATTTCCTTTATTACTAAAGTTAGTGAAGTTTTCTAGTTCTGGGATATTTCTATACATTTTTGAAGCCAATGCTAAACCAAGCAAACGAGGCATTTGGCCAGCAGTAGGAGAAATGTCAGCACTTGAGTTCTTTTGCTCCATTAAGTTTTTCCAACTTCCATCTTCGTTTAAGCTACGTGTCGCATAATGACCACCCATTTGGCGACCACCGGAGGTAGGTTCGTTTTCTATTTTGGTGTCAGCATACAATCCAGCATAATATTCTTTAATGCCCAAAGCACCGATTGCCATCATGAAAGTCTGATCTCTATAATAGCCAGATCTAAAATCACCATTTTTAAATTGCTTTGCCATGGCCAATTGAGCAATTTCTTTACCATCACCAAAAATTCCGAATTTAGCCTTACCCGTCAAAACTTCTCTTCGACCTAACAAAGACATCTCTCTACTTATGCAAGCAATTTTATAATCCGCGATTACTTCTTTTTTAAAAGTATCGAACTTGCTGTAATCTTTCTCCTCCATTTTCGTCTCCTTGTCTTGCGCCATATTCTGTTTCTATTAAGTATTGCACTTGAACCAAAATGGGGTTAGATCATTGGTTTAAGTGGCGCGAAAATACGAAATATCGGTGATAATTCAAAGGGTTTTTAAGTTTGAATTGTGTGATATAGAACAGACTAAAAAGTTAACAATTTTCTTCTCCCACATTGTGCTTTAGCCATATAGGCAAAATCTAAATTTGCTTCGAAAACTAACTGCAAAGTTACTGGAAAAGTCCCTTTGTAGGAATCATATGCTTTTAAAGTAGGCATGTTAAAGGCTTTTCCTTCTTCCGATATTAAATCTGAAAACCCAAAACCAAGTCTAGCTCCTGCTGTAATTCCAATATTTTCAGTACCCACCATATAGCCACCAAAACCAAAAGTCATTCCATAGATATAACTGTTAAAGTAATTTTGGTTAAATTCCTCCGTATAATAATCGTCTGTTCGTTTACTGTTACTGATTAGCGACATTCGTGGTCCAATTTCGACATATCTACCATCTTTGTTATGGCGATACATAAGAATAATGTCCATTGTTGTAAAGGTGATTTCTGAATTGTGTTCCTCAGTTGGCGTAATCGTTGAGTTACTATCAAATTTTGGAAGGTCTACATCATATCGAAATCCTTGTTTAAAATTACCATAAATAAAATCTACTGTAATTTCATGATTTTCGTTAAAGTTAAGTCCAACTTTTCCTCCAAAAAAACCGCATCCATTTAGCCTGTGATTGTATTTGGTGTCATTCCAAATATTAGCATTGTTTAGTATTCCGTATCCATACCCACCTTTTAGACCGATGTCTAACCAACTTTGTGCAAAACTTATGTTTACAACAAACAGCAGAAATATTACAGAACTTATTTTTCTCATTATCTTTGTTTTTCCAAAGATAAATAACTGAAGCTAAATTATCTTTGTTTTTGCAAAGGTAAATAACTATAGTATATTTATCTTTTTAGAAGGTTAAATAAATGAAATAATTTTTTTTGATAAAGGTAAATATCTAGATTAAAAAATTCTATTTCAAGTAATTATTATAAAAAACGTTTAAATGAAGTTATTAGAGGGTAAAGTAGCCATTATTACTGGTGGAACGAGAGGAATTGGAAAAGGTATCGCGTTAAAATTTGCACAAGAAGGTGCTGATGTGATATTTACTTATGTGTCTAGCGAGGAGACAGCTAACGCTGTTAAAAAAGAGATAGAAGCGTTTGGAGTAAAAGCAAAAGGGTACAAGTCGAATGCTGCTAATATGGAAGATGCAGTTGCCTTGATTGATAAAGTAGTAGAAGAGTTTGGACAGATTGATATCCTTGTCAATAATGCAGGGATTACCAAAGATGGTTTATTAATGAGAATGTCCGAAGAGAACTTTGATGATGTGATTAAAATTAACTTAAATTCTGTTTTTAATATGACGAAAGCTGCATTAAGAACTTTCTTAAAACAGAGAAGCGGTTCTATCATTAACATGAGTTCTATTGTTGGAGTTAGAGGAAATGCAGGACAAGCAAATTATTCTGCATCTAAAGCAGGGATTATAGGTTTTACAAAGTCGATTGCTGCTGAACTAGGGTCTAGAAACATTCGTTGTAATGCTATTGCTCCAGGGTTTATAGCTACAGAAATGACGGAAAAATTAGACCCAGAAGTAGTAAAAGGGTGGTCTGAGAGTATCCCATTAAAACGTCCTGGAACTCCTGAAGACATTGCAAATGCAACGGTTTTTCTTGCTTCTGACATGAGTACATACATCAGTGGCCAAGTATTGAGCGTATGTGGTGGAATGTTGATGTAATTTTTCAATAAGAAAAGTAAATGAATATAGAATTTAGTTACCCAACTTGGTATGTGCTTATTTGTATATTATTGGGATTACTGTATTCATTTGTATTTTACAGAAAAGAAAATTTATTAAACGAGGTAAAAAAAGTTGTGGTATATACCATGGCTTTTTTTCGTTTTATATCAGTTTGTATTCTCGCATTATTGTTACTCGAACCACTAATTGAAATTGAGAACCAAATAATTGAAAAACCCGTTCTGGTTATTGCTCATGATAACTCCGAAAGTCTATTGGTAAATAAGGATTCCGCCTTTATTAATTCAGATTATTTAATTGCATTATCTTCATTTAAAGAAAAATTAGAGGAGAAATATGAAGTTAAATCTTTCACATTTGGAGATGAAGTCAAATTAGGTTTAGAAATTGATTTTACTGATAAACAAACAGGAGTTTCAGAATTTCTTGAAGAACTGTACACGCGGTATTATGGAAGAAACTTGGGCGCAGTAATATTAGCAAGTGATGGAATCATAAACAAAGGATCAAATCCTTTATACGAGATAAAAAAGATTAAACACACTCCATTTTTTACTGTAGCATTGGGTGATACCTTGGTAAGGAAAGATTTGATTTTGAATAATATTGTTCATAATCGCTTAGCTTATAAAGGGAATGACTTTCCGGTAGAAATAATTGTTAAAGCAAACCAGTTTGAAGGGAGTAAAGCAAAAGTATCCGTTACAAAAGATGGAGTAGAGCTGTTTTCTAAAACGGTATTTTTTGAGGCCAGTAGTGATGTAATTACGCTTTCATTAATACTAGAAGCAAAAAGTAGTGGAAAACAAAGATATGTTGTAAACGTTGAAGAGTTAGCGGGAGAATTAACCTATGTAAATAATAAAAGAGAATTTTACATGGATATTTTAGATAACAAACAAGAAATTTTAATTCTAGGAAAAGCTCCCCATCCAGATATCGCAGCAATGCAATCAGCTTTAGAAAAGAATGTTAATTATGAAGTAAGCTCAAAGCTTATTGCTGATTATGAAGGAGAAGCTAAGAAATATAGTTTGGTAATATTTCATCAACTTCCTAGTGGGAATTTGCAACAAAATACTCTTGTAGAAAAGATAATTAAAAACGGTATACCTTCTATTTTTGTATTAGGGTCTGGAACAAACTACAATCAATTTAATAATTATAATTTAGGTCTTAAATTAATAGGTGTTAACGGAGTAAATAACGTTACGGCTTCTATAAATACAGCGTTTTCTCAGTTCACAGTATCAGAGTCGTTAAAGCAAGCCATACCTAAATTCCCGCCATTTAAAACACCGTTTGCGGGTAATTATAAGGTTGCAAATAGCTCAACTGTTTTATTGTATCAAAAAATAGGGGTGACACTAACAGATTATCCTTTACTCGTGTTTAATGAAAAGAATGACTCTAAGTATGGCTTTATTATTGGGGAAGGGATCTGGAGATGGAAATTGAATGATTACTCAAATAACAAATCACATGACAACTTTAATAATCTTGTTTCTAAAATGGTCCAATACCTAGCATTAAAGGAGGATAAGAGTAAGTTTCGCGTCTATTGTGAAAATACATTTTTGGAAAACCAAGCAGTTGTTTTTGAATCAGAATTATACAACGATAGTTATGAGTTAGTAAACGAAGAAGATGTTGTGATTGAGATTACCAATCAGAGTGGGGAAGTTTATCCTGCAAAGAGTTTTAGTCGTTCAGGAAATGCTTATCGTTTAGATGCTGGGATATTTGAAGTAGGTGAGTATTCTTATAATGCAACTGTAACGTTTGGAGGTAAAAAGCTTGATCAGTCTGGGGAGTTTACAGTGAGGGAATTAAAAGCAGAATATACTAATGTTGTTGCAGATCATGGATTGCTTTATAATATTGCTAATAATACAGGAGGAGAAATGTTTTATCCAAATGAACTAGATAGATTAGCAGAAGCAATATTCAATAAGGAAGAAATAGTTGATATCTCCTATACAGAAAAAGATGTTTCAGATGTAATTAACTGGAAATGGATATTTGCCTTAATAATGGTTCTTCTTTCGCTTGAATGGTTTATGCGAAAGCGAAATGGGGCTTATTAAGTTTTAGATTGACGTTTTTCTCAAGTCTCCCCGGTAGTATATGGGAGGCTCTTTTTTTGCATGGTCATTGCGAAGGTGAAGTCTGCAGGGAATACAACGTTCGATTGATAGGATCCCGCGCGCTTTACTAAACAGCAAATTTCGCAATGACGAAGCTTGGGGGACCATGTGAAAATGCGTTTTAGCGAAAGTTATTGAGAATTCAAAATAAATGATTTAGAAAGACAGGGATGGCTTTAATAATTGGATTTTATATCCTTATTCCTATAACGCATACGTCATCTATTTGCTCTAAATCTCCTTTCCAAGATTCAAAAACTTGATCAAGTTTTTCTTTTTGTTTCTCCATGGATTTGTCTTGAATCGAGATTAAAAGTTCTTTAAAGGCTTTTGCTTTAAATTTTTTCCCTTTCTCTCCACCAAATTGATCAATGTACCCATCTGAGAAAATATAAAAAGTATCATTTGGTTCTAATTCAAAAGTATGGGTAGTATAGGGAAGGAGTTTGTCAAATTTACCGATAGGTTGTTTATTAGCTTTTGTTTCTAGTAGCTTTCCATTTCTAATTATCCATAGGGGGTTGTGTGCCCCAGCGTATAATAATGTATTCCCTTCTAAACAACAAAGCGCTATATCCATTCCATCATTTACAACCTCTTCGCTTTTTTCAAATTCTTGGATAATAATATCTCTGGTTTTATCTAGTATCTTACCAGGATCTGTGATGCCATGTTCTCTTACGCTTCTATTTAGCCCGTTGCTACAAACAACACTTACCATTGCTCCAGGAACTCCGTGTCCTGTGCAATCCGCAGCCGCAAATAGTACTTTACTTTCCTTGTGTTCCAACCAGTAAAAGTCACCTGCTACAATGTCTTTTGGTTTGTAATAAATGAAACTGTCGTGTAGGAATTCCTTAACAATTTTGTTAGGAGGTAGAATAGCATTTTGAATTCGTTTAGCGTACTTTATAGAGTCCATAATGTCTCTATTCTTTGTTTCTATTTCATGATTCTTTGTAGTTAAATTCGCATTGTCATTTTTTCTTTCTTTATTTCGTTTCATTATTATAACCACAACAACTGCTAGAAGTAGTAGTACAATTATTGAAGAAATAATAAGAATTGTTTTGAATTCATTTTCTTTTTGAATTTTCTCTACTTCCAACTCTTTTTGAATGCTGTACAGGCGTTCTTTTTCTTTCTCCGCTTCCAGCTTTACAATTTCCTTAGCTTTTTCTATTGTTTGGTATTTTATTTCGAAATTTGCTACTGAATTTGCTTTTTCAACGTTTATTAAACTATCTGATAGTGCATTATACTGTTTGAAATAATCTAAGGATTTTTCCCAATTTTTCTTTTGTTCGTAAAGTTTAGAGAGTCCTTTGTAGGCTATTTTTATATCAATTAAACTTTGTGATTTCAAAGCATATTCTTCTGAAGAATGATAGTATTTAAGAGATTTATTATAGTTCTTTAATTTAAAATACATTTCACCAATATTGTTACTTGCTACAGCCAAATCTCTCGGCTTATTCATAATGTATTTATGGACTAGTGACCTCTCGTAAAAGTCTATAGCTTTGTGGTAATCTTTTTGTTGGGCATAAATATTTCCAATATTATTTAGAGATGTCGCTAAGCCATTTGTGTGATTAATATCTTTAAATATACTATATGATCTATTTAAATAAGTGATTGCGCTATCCAGCTGTTCGATATTTCTAAATGCCTCCCCAATATTTGATAATCCTTGTGCTATTTGCTTAGGAGTTCCGATGGCTTCTTTTATTTGTTGTGACTTTTTGAAATATTCTATTGCTTTGTCAAAATTTTCAATGTAAAATTGAATAGCGCCAATGTTGCTGTATGACTGAGAGAGTAAAAAAGTATCTTTTGCTTGTGAGGCCATTTCACTCGCGTCGATATAATAGGTGATACTGGTTTCATATTCACCCTGTCTGGTATAGCAATTACCCACTAACATTGTAGCAGTTGTTATCCATTCCTCCATGTCGGTTTCTTTAGCATATGCCAAGCATTGCACTGCATAATTCATCGACAAGTCCATGTCCGTTTGACTGTATTCTTTTGAAAGAGCTCTTAAGGCTTGAAAGTGAACTGTGTCGGAAGAGGCTTCCAATTGAAGTTTTAAAGAATCTATAATATTATTGTCTTGAGCTTTAAAACTAGCGGCGAACAGAATTATTAAAAATAATAGAATTGACTTCATTTGACTATTGTAGTTTGTGTAAAGATATTTTTTTTGATGAAGAAAACCTAGTAGGCTAGTTTGGTGTACATAACAATTTGCAAGAATGACTTTAAAAGTCATTTTATGTCAATTAATTAAAGGGTATTTGGTAGATTAAGAATATATGTTTTTAACCTGCATTTATTATTGCAGTTTACTTATATGTATGCTTGTCTATTAGTTTTGTTCATATTGCTAACAGATGAGTTTAATAGACTTCTGTTGTTAACTGCTAAATGCATTTTAGTTAAGTTTAAAAGTTATTTTAAAGAAGCTACCTTCTCCCAATGTTGATGTAGCAGTAATTTGCCCCTTGTTAACTTGAACGTATTCTTTTGCGATGTTTAAGCCTAATCCTGAACCTTTAATATCTCCTGTGTTGTTCGCACGAAAGAAAGGTGTAAATAGCTTTAAACGTTCGGACTCAGGAATACCTAAACCATAATCTTTTACAGATAAGACAACTTCTTTAGGTGCGAAATGGATGCGCAATTCAGGGTTCTCTTTTCCCTCAGAATATTTAAAGGCGTTACTGATTAAATTAGATAATGAATGGCTTAATAACTTAGGGTCTAACTTCACCTTGTAAGCTTCTCCAGTAATCTCAAAATCTAAAGTTCTGCCATCTTGTTGTATTAAATTAAATTCTGAAGTCAATTTCTGGCAAAGATCGATCAAATTCACATTTTCAGGACTATACTCAATGTTTCCTGAAGTCACTTTACCTAAAACAAGAACTTCATCTATTAGATTAGTCATTACAGAAATTGCTCCTGTAATACGTCCCGTTATTTTTGCAAACTTTATGGGTTCTATTATCTTTCCCGTATTAGCCAATAGTTCATATAATTCTGCATTAGATTGAATAACCGCTAAGGGTGTTTTGAATTGATGCGAAGCCATTGATACAAAGCTACTTTTTAATTGACCTAATTCCTTTTCTCGTTCTAATGATACTGCGAGTTGTTTGTTATTTGCTTCTGCTATTTTAAGAAGCGAAGTATTCCTATCTCTTTGTTCATTTAAATTTTTCAGAAAATAAGAAGCAGCAATAAAAATAACTACAGAGGGTGCTCCAATATTCATTAAGTAAAAAATTGTGCGCACATTTTCAGTGACTTTTTCACCATCCGAAGAAAGAGGAGGAAAACCAATTGCCGTAATACAGACAATTAAGAGGAACATTAGCATCCATCTTTTTGCAGATTTCTGATTTAGAAATAAAAGCGCACCAATTGGACCTAAAAAACACCAAGCTATTACAAAGCCAGAATCATTGATAGATCCTAAACTCCACTGAATCAATGCTGAAATCCATGTTATACAAGCTAATTGTGCATAAACTAATAGCTTATAATTAACTATAAAGTGTGATATAAAAATAGATGGAGCCACTATAGCAACGAAGACCAAAGGAATTTTAGCAGTTAAACCAAATCCCAAGAAGTAGGAATAAAATCCAGCCCAAACCAACCCGCAGATACTGCAAGAAGCAGCAACGATTAGAACCAAAGATTTAGTTAGTCTTATTTCTTCGGAATCCGATGAATTATAGCAGTAACTATTGATTGTTTTTTTCATTTCCTTTATTCTTCTAAATGTTTAATTCCTATTTGAAATGTAATTGATACAGCTAATCCAGCCATATCAAATAGCTGCTATTATAAATGTCCAGCCAGTAAAAGCTGTTTCGAAATCCTTTTGTTTTGTGTTGATATCTTATGATATTATATTTAATCAAAAATACTCTTTGCATATCTCTTTCGGTGTAACAATAGTTACACAAAGAGAAATGCAATTGTTTACAATTCATTAAGTATATGTATATTGACAATTTATCATTATGCACAATTCTCTTTTAATGAACACTTAGTAATTATGTAATGCACATATGATGTTTTGATAGTTTTGGTAAAATGAAAATTACAGAAGCATTAGATATAGCTTGGTGGAAGATTAAAAGTTTTTACCAGTGGTTTACACCAAGCAGATTTTGGGCTACATGGAGGCTGCTTTTTACTGTTGGACTTTTGGTGCTTATTTTTCATGTTTATATTCTTCAAGCAATAGGAGGTTTTTTAATTAATACAGATAAGATGCCGGATAAAGTCGATGCTATCTTCGTCTTAGGCGGAAATACTTTTGACAGAAGTAATCATGCGGCAGAATTATATTTTGAGGGTCTTTCAAAAAATATTGTGACTTTAGGAGCTAATGAAGCCATAATAATAAAAACTATTTTTCCCGATACAGCGGATCGGTTAGTTCGGCATTCAGATTGTTTTATTTCCAGAGATCAGCTAATATTAGAAGGTGTTTCTGAAGATCATATTAGAGCACTGGATTTAGGAACTAGTACACGGGAAGAAGCTAATGCAATATTGAATCACTGCAAACAAAATGGCTATGAAAAGATTGTTATTGTGTCAGATAAATTTCACACGCGAAGAATGCGTTATTCATTTAAAGACTTTGATGTCCACGAAATTGAAGTTTTATTAAGTGGATGTAGTCATTCATTCTACGATGAAAACTTTTGGTGGAAAAGTGAAGAGGGAATGATAATGGTGAATAATGAGTACATGAAATTACTGTATTATTATATAAACTATTAGCCCTTCGAGCCCTTCGAGTGCCTCAGGGCTCTTTGAGTAGTTCAGGTCTCTTCGAGTAGTTCAGAGCATAGGGCTTAAGTTTTTTATAAAGCTAAAGTATACCGAGGCACTCGAGGTGTGCTTTTAGCTTGAATGGTCTGAAACGATTACCCATTCTCCCTTTTTTATTTTCCATACAAGAGAGTAGAACCCACCTAAATTTTCCAGAGAGTCTCTTTGCAGTTCCCATTGTCCAATGACTTGAACTGTCTCAATATCAATAAATTCTTTTACTTCATTAGTGAATGTAAGCTTACCCATGGCAGATTTATCTGGATAGCCACTAATGTAATTATCTAATGTGGGTTGCCAACCATAAGTTAATCCAGATTTCCCAATAAATAATAGAGAGTCAGAATGCCAATAATGCTGCATAAAGCATTCAAGGTCTCCCGTATTCCAGCAGGTTTCTTGTTCGCTCATTTTTTCATTTATGATGGCAACTACTTTTTCTTGATTATGGATATGGTCTGCTTTTTTCGAGTTTCCACATGCACTCAATAAAATTGAAAGGAAAAGGGTTTTTAGCTTATGTTTTGAATGTTTTAGCATAAGGACAAAGCTATCATGCTTTTTTTAAGAGTGAATTCTATAGTCGTTTACCAAATCCAATGACAATTTGTAAATAGGCACCAATATGCTCCCTATTGCTCCAGTGATCTTCTCTATCATAGAACATATTAAATCGAAATTTAATGTCTGGACTTGCGATATAGGCTAAACTGGATACAATGGAATAATCAAAATAATCTTGGTCGTGATTCGCGCCCTTATAAAACCCGATATATTGACAAATGCCAACGGCCAACTTAGGGCTTATAGAGAAATCTAGACTATTATTCATTAGTGCAGCAAAAGAGGTTAGGCCAGATTCATAAGAATTTTGACCAATGGATAATTGATTTCCCAACTTGAAGCTTTCTTTCATTTTAATAGTATGGCCAGCACCAATACGACCTACCAAAACAGTACTATCCAAATTATATTGATCTCTAATGTTTCCGACTATTCCAAAAAAGTTTATTTCCTTTTGTGAATAGGTAGGCCTTCCAATATTGGCAATGGCTAAAAATGTATTTTGATATTTCACATCACCTCCAGAAAAGGATAAGTAATTAGTTGAATCCTCACTAGAAGTACCCATGTACATTAAAGTTCCCTGAGAACCTGACCCATTAAACAACCAACCTCCACTTGATAATTGCAAGGTGATATCCCATCGATTTTCAGGGTTTTTGATAATTGGTGAACGGTATACAGTTCCAAGGTCCCACCAAAAACCAAAATCTCTAACCTGGAGAGAGTTCCGATTCATGAAATTAGCTTCACCATCCATTCTGGGGTTTCGGCCATATTCAAGTCTTCTATTGCCCAGCCATATATTTCTTCGACTTTTTTTAGTTCCAAACCCAACCCAATTATCCATGAGACGCAGCTGAACTGCACCGGAATTATTTGTAGAATAATAAAAAGGATCATAGTCTAAGGACATAGCAAAACACGCATTTCGAATCCCAAATTTTCTGATATAACCCTTTTGCAAAGTTTTTCCAGATCTAAAAAATGCCTGACTTACAATTCTATTTCTAATACCTTTAGAAGCTGCATTAAAATTCATTTCGCCTCCATCAAAAAATCCGCCACCATGCAGATTTAACTGTGTGTAAAGAAATGCCTTTTGTGGCTTTGTAAACTTAATAGAAGTTTGACTGAATGATGTGAAAATAAAAAGTTGAAAAACCCCAACTAAAAAATATCTTATTGTCATAATAAAAAAATTAATAATTAAATAATCTACGCCGTACTCTTAGTTTTTCAACAAAATCATTGGGCAGTTTAACCTGAGCCATCCAAACAGGTATTATCCTTTCATATGAGAGTACATGTATGTTTATTTTTTCATAGGTTATATCATCAAATGAAACATAAAATTTTTCCACTCCTTTAAATTGATTATTTACCCATTCTCCTGTTTTTTTATCCACCAAATACAAATACGGTTTTCTATGGTCTTCATATTGAGTTGGGTCATAATTAATAGTGCTTGGTCTTGAATTATTCCGCATGTTAGTGGTGAAAGTATTAACCCCAAAAAGAAACCCGCATAAAATTTGTTCATTCATAATTGAAAGATCTACGTTTCCAACAACAATTTCATAAGGAGAGTGCTCGCCGGTAAGTCTAATTTCGACAATCACTTCTGAATCTTTCATTTCAATTGTAGTAATTTTTACATCGTCTACGTGTTTCAACCACTGAACATAAAAAGGGCTTTGATTCTCAGCTTTATAAAAACCCCTGTCTTGAAAACGGGTTAAAGGTAATTCCTGATCCAAAATAGATGCATAATTGTGATTCTTATCCGCAGATAAAACAAGACCAAATTGTTTTTTATAGTATTCTTCAGGATCTAAAATCGAAATCTCACGTTTACTTTGGTGTCCTATTTCAATAATTTCTAAATCTAATTCTTTATCGAGAGGCCCCCTTAATGAATTAAAATCTATTTTAACTTCTTCCGCTTTTTTACTTAATTCATCATAAGATAATTTAAATAGCTTTTCATCAACCTGTGGGTTATAGTACTTAAGAAGACTCATGTAGAAATCCATAGGAACATTAAACCAACTGTGTGCCATTATTCTTCTCTGGTTTAAATAATTATCACTTTTTTTTCTCTTTTTAAAGTCTGTATAATCTTCACTGTCCAAAACAAATTCCCATTTTGTAGGTTCAAGGCAGTTGTTTACCAATTGAACACGGTAAACACGATCTAATGCCTCAACATATTCCAATGGAAGGTCTGGGGTCTTTTTTATAGAATATTCATTTCTCCAACCCCTAAATTGAACTCCAAAACGATTAAATTCTTCAGATAAAATTTCTGCATAAAGCATTTCACCTTTGCATTCGAGTTTGGGAATTAATTTTTTAACATCCGTAGCATCACAAACAATCTCATTCCCCACCTTATCTATAAATGTAAACTTTAGTCTTAAACCCTTTCTTGTAGATTCGGATGATTCTATTTTGACTTTGGTGAAAACAAGAATAGAATCACTTTTATGGTAAAAAAGATCTTTCTCTCCTATATCATAACTATATGTTTTGCCTGGAGCAAATGCATCTATTTCATATGAAACGTTAGCTGGGTCAGAGGTCTGTAAGTTTTGTGCAAATAAGGAGCTTTGTAACAAACAAACTAAAATAATGGGAAGTGCTTTTTTCATATATTATAACTAATTATTTAGGAGGCAAATATAGTATATCTACTGATAAATAAAATATTTTTCTAGACTAGACTATAAAAAATGTCAAATAGACTTGATTTCGCTATGTACAGAATATTATAACCTTGCCTTAAAATACACATCGTAATAACAATCAATTTTATTACTTTTATCATGTACATTTGTTTTGGCAGAATTACATGACTTAGTTTAGAAATAGATTAATAAAGCACTAAAATATAATCGGTCAATATTGAAAAACATAAAGTATGAATTATTTAGACTTATTTATGAATAAAATAAATGATATGTTGTTATGGATTCTTGACATGGTAACGTTTAATGTAGATTGGAACCAAAACTGGTTTTATGGACTAATTATCGTTTCCCTAGCTGTTTGGGGATTGGAAATTGCATTTCCATGGAGAAAGAATCAAAAGGCTATTCGAAAAGACTTTTGGTTAGATGGATTTTATATGTTTTTTAACTTTTTCATTTTTGCAGTTATTATAGAATCTATATATATGTTGTTTGAAACATATTTTACTGGCCATGGACTTACAATGAATAAAATTGCATTATTCGATAAACAGAGTCCCACGTGGTTAATTATTGTTGTTTTCTTTGTTCTAAGTGATTTTGTTCAATGGCTTACACATGTTACGTTACATCGGTTCGATTTTTTATGGAGGTTTCACAAAGTTCATCACTCTGTTGAGGAAATGGGCTTTGCCGCACATTTGCGTTATCACTGGATGGAGAATATCTTTTATAAACCATTAAAAACTCTTGCCTTAATGCTTGTAATAGGAGCGCAACCAGAACATGCTTTCTTTGTACATTTCTTCTCAATTACAATCGGTCACTTGAATCATGCAAATGTTCGAATTACTTGGGGTCCATTAAAATACATTTTTAACAATTCAGTAATGCATTTGTATCATCACGCTAAAGTGCTACCAGCCGATAGGCCAAACGGAGTTAACTTTGCAATAAGCTTAAGTATTTGGGATTATATTTTTAAAAAGAATTACATTCCTCAAGATAAAGATGGTGATTATGCACTTGGTTTTGAAGGGATTGAAAATTATCCAAAAGGGTTCTTTGGTCAGTTGGTTTCTGGATTCAAAAAAGAGAAGTACGAGTAGCTATTTATTTTATAATCATAAATTGAAGTCCGGTGATTGCGCTAAAAAATCCTTTTAATCACTCTCAATTTATGGGTGTATTTACCTAATTCTTTATTGAATATACCTTGTTGATCCAGACTATCTATTCGAACTTTACCAGAGGCATGAATAATTTTCCCAGGTTCAGTAACAATTCCAACATGCGTTATTTTACCTTCTTCATTGTCAAAGAAAGCTAAGTCACCTGGTTCTGTAAGCTCTACAAATTCTACATTAATTCCTTTTTCTGCTTGTTGATAAGCATCTCTTGGGATTCTATATCCACATAAACCATATACTATTTGAGACAATCCAGAACAATCAATTCCAAAAAGGGTTCTGCCGCCCCAGAGATAAGGTGCGTTTAAATAAAGTAGAGAATACTTCACTATGTCAGCTTCTTTTTTTGAATTAATAGCTCCTTTGAAGGAGTATTTCTCATCCTGAATTACGAAAATATCTTTGCGGTAGAATGGGAGAGTAGCACCAATTGTAATTATAGACGATTCTCCTTTATAATTAGTAATTTCCCCAATTAAATCGGCACATAATGGAAATTGATTCAATTTATATGCTTCAAATTCTTTACCAGAAATTTCCGTGAATTGTTTTCTGCAAATCCAACATTCATAACCATCTGTAGCAATTTTTATATTTATCCACTTTTCTGTTTCTTCAAGAACTTCATATACCTCTCCAAAAAGAAGTTGTGTTACCATTTCTGATCGGTCATTTCCTTCCGCACGACAAGGAATAATTGAAAGAGTACTAATTCCGTAAGACATAAATCAAATTTACAATTCTTTCATTAATACACGGTATAATTCTAACATAGATGCAATATCTGATTTGTGAACCTTTTCATCCGGGGAATGAACGTGATCTTCAGGTGCACCAATAAATAGCCAGTCAAAAGGATAGGGTGAGTTCTGTAATTGATTTCCGTCACTTCCGCCAGAACCTTCAACCTCTAATTGATGTTCGATATCGTGTTTCTCTGCAATTGCTCTAATTTTATTAAGGTAAGAGCGTCTTGGAATTCCAGAATCTCGCATTGAGACCGCTACACCTTTTCCATGTTGAACGCCTTCTGTTACCCAAGTAATATCGGAAATTAGTGCTTGTTTTACTTTCCAGTTTTTATAGATAAACTTGGCTAAGTACCCAACAGATCCTCCTCCATGCTCTTCCCAACAAGAAAAACAAATAACTCCATCTTTCAAGGTCTCTGCTACTTTTAAAGCATTCCAAACACCTAAACGGTTGTCCATGTAGCAACATTGAACAAAGTCGCTGTCTTCTCTCCATTCCGGCTTAAAAACTAATTCTGTTCCGCGATCTATTTCTCGGTCATATAAGTATTCTATAGATTTTGAGCCATTTTCATGTTCAATTACAATTAACTCAGTTTCGATTAGCCCTTGGCTATCTTTTCCAACTAGTTTGATTCCTTCTTTCAAAACAGGTCCACCTATTTTTACTAGTTCCTTGCCATATTTAACAGTAAAACCAATAGAATCCATATGGGCAAAAATAGCTGTTGTAGGTTCTCCGAACTTTAGTATAATGCAGTCTTGAAAACCTTCGTCTTCATAAATTTCAGGAGTATTATCCCAACTTGATTTGTTGGTTTCTATGTACTTAAGAATAAAGTCTTTTAAAGCAACTTCATTTCCAGCAGGTGCGTGTATAGCGCACATTTCTTTTAGTAATTCCATGGTAATTTAATTACTGCGAAATTATAATATAAAAAACGCTATGGCTATTAGAAAGTAAATAAAATGTTTTTATATTTGCCACCGCTTAATGGTGGATGTAGCTCATCCCGATAACTATCGGGAGGTTAGAGCTACAGAGACTAAATCTGTAACGACAGAATAGTGATTAAATGGTGGATGTAGCTCAGCTGGTTAGAGTATCGGTTTGTGGTACCGAGGGTCGCGGGTTCGAACCCCGTCTTCCACCCCAAAACAAAAAAGGTCTTGTGAAAACAAGACCTTTTTTGTTTTCTAACAAATGATTTATGAACAAATATTACATATTCCAGTACCTTGAATTTCAATTGAATCTACCTTGAATTTTGGTATATTTATTTCAGGAAATTCATGTAAGTCTAGGCAGAATATGTTTTCACACATTTTACATCTAAAATGGATATGCTGAGCAGTATGAACATGATTTACGGATGAACACTCAGCAGGGCATAAGGCTAATTTTTTTATATCACCTGGCATTACAATTTCATGTATCAAACCTTTTTCGATAAAAGATTTAATTGTTCTGTACAAAGTTATACGGTCAAATTGTTTCAGTTTGGCTTCAATGTCGCCTACAGCAATGGCGTTAGGTATATTAACGAATACCTCCAGCACCTCTTTTCTAAAAGGTGTAAGGCGTATTTTTTTACTTTTTAATAATTTTTCGATCATTTATGCAACAATGTTGCATTTTTATTTTTAAGTTTGCAACATCGTTACAAATATATGAAAAGTCGGATATATAAATTATTATTTCTAGTATTAATCTTTTTAGATGGTGGTGGTTACTATTCTCAAGTGTTAAAGGGAGTTGTGCTTAATAGCGATACAAAAATTGGTGTGCCGGATGCTTACATTTATTCTTTTGACCTGGAAATAGGTAATTCAACAAATGAAAAGGGAAATTTCGAAATCTTGCAATTTCCTAAATATAAATCCAAAATTTTGATTAGCGCGTATGGTTATGAAGATCAATCAATGTTTATTTCTTCAGATAGCATTATTACAATATTGATGGAACCTAAACATGCAATGTTAGATGAATTTGTTGTTGCTACGCCTACAGGCAAATTGCAAGGTGAAAATATTACTTATGTTACTACAGTTAAATTAAACGAACCAGCCTCAATTAACAATAATACAATAGGAGAGGTTTTAACAAATGTTCCAGGTGTTTATGTAGCTAGTGTAGGCAGAGGCATCAGTAAACCAGTTATTAGGGGTCTATCTGGCAATAGAGTGGTTACATATTTAGATGGATTAAGAATTGAGAATCAACAATGGGGCGGAGATCATGGGGTAGGAGTTACGGCACTTGGAATAGATAGATTAGAAATTATTAAAGGTCCCTCTTCATTGTTATATGGTTCAGATGCTATTGGAGGAGTGCTTTATTACGTAGAATCTCAGTATGCAAAAAAAAATACTTGGAAATCTTTTATTGAAACAACTTTTGAGTCAAGCAGTCTCTCAAATACCACTAACTTGGGAACGCAGTTTACGAAAGGAAATTCAAAATTTAATTTTTTTTATGGATCTTCGATCAATGCTGATTATGCATTGCCTAGTGGTCTCAGGATTCTTGACTCTAGGTTTTTATCACAGGCATTTAAAACTTCATATGGATATAATAAAAATAGATGGAAGATTAATGTTCGATACAATTTTTCAAAATCCATAATTGGAATACCAGGTCATAGTCACAAAGACAGCATATATACGGAGTTGTTTTACACGGATAAGGTTAATTGGAGCAGTACATTGCCAATTCAAAATATTACAAACAACTTTATCAATGTAGAAAACAAGTTTTATTTTGACAAAAGTTACTTAACCATTCAAATAGGTCATACAGCAAATGATTTGAAGGAATTTGAAGAAAAGGTAACTATTCCGGGAATAGATATGCTGTTAAATTCATCTACCTTAAATCTAAGATATGCTTATAAGTTCTCACCAATTTTAGAATTAGTAAATGGCGTTCAGGGTATGTATCAAAGAAATAGTAATGGTAAGAATGCTGAAGAAATATTAATTCCGAATGCCTATACTACCGATCTTGGGATTTATTCAATCCTTTTTGCAGGTAATAATAAGTTTAAATTTCAGAGCGGATTACGAACTGATTATCGGATGATTAGTGTAGATTCTCCAAACTTTCAAAAAGATTTTACAGGTATAAATTATGCCATTGGTGGCGGCTATTTTGCCAAGAATTCAATTATCAGGCTTAATATATCATCCGGTTATAGAGCTCCTCATACATCAGAAATGATAGCAAATGGTGTCCACCACGGATCTTTTCAATATGTTATTGGAGATTTAGAATTAAGAACTGAAAATGCCTCTCAGATAGATTTTGTTTACGAATATGCAAACAAACATCTATCACTTATTTTTAATCCCTTTTTTAACCAAATTCAAAACTTCATTTACCTGCAAAAGCAGGATTCGGTTATTACATCCTATCCAGTTTATAATTACGTTCAAAACGAAAGAGTGGCTATGCATGGTTTTGATTTTGGAGTACATTATCATCCTCATTTTCTCCACAGACTTCACCTAGAATCTAGTTACTCCTATTTAAAAGCATTGAATTCAGATGGCGACTTTATTGATCAGATTCCACCCGCAAAATGGTTAACTAATGTAAAGGTTGAGTTTAATGAAAAGGATGGCTTTTATATCAAAAATATTGTAATGCGTAGTAATTTTATTTTTCCTCAAAATGATGTGGCAATAAACGAGTTGCCTTCGAAAAGCTATAATTTGTTGAGTTTTGGGTTTAACGGAGTTATAAAAACAAAGCATAATATAATTAATATCAATGCAGGTGTGAAAAATCTATTTAATAGCAATTATGTAGATCACTTGTCTAATTTAAAATATTTGAATCTAGCCGCGCCAGGAATAAATTTTTATATCGGCGCAAAATTTAACATAAACAACAAATAAAAAACAAAAACATGAAAAAAGTAATTTTAGGAATTTTAGCAATGAGCGCAATTGGTTTTACATCTTGTAAAAAATGTTCAGAATGTCATTATGAAGCTTTGGATAGCTCAGGTGCGGAAGTTGAAGTTGAATTAGGGGAACATTGTGGTGATGATTTAAATACATTAGAGTCAAGTGGATATCAGTTGAGTGATGGAACTTTCTTAGAGGTTCACTGTCATGCACATTAGAAGGTTCTTTAAGTGAACTCAATTTCTTCTCAGAAGTAAAAAGCCTTTCATTAAAAGTGGAAGGCTTTTTTTTACAATTTTTTATTGTCTCTCATACAACCAATATGTATAATCTAAAGCCTTAATAAAATAGAACACATGAAAAAAGTAACTATACTTATTTTTTCAGTGGCAATCAGGCAATCGGGGTTATCTTATGCCTTACCAATCGATGGGAAAGTAATCCTTTAAAAATTTCCCACACCAGTGTTCTTCTCGGTTGATACCGTCAAAAAAAGGATCACATACACGAGCAGCGCCATCTACTATGTCCAAAGGTGGTTGAAAATCATGTACTTCTTCTTTGTATTTAGCGATTTGCGCGGGATCTTCATCAGTTACCCAGCCGGTATCTACAGCATTCATATAGATTCCGTCTTTAGCCAAGTCACTTGCAGAAGTATGTGTAAGCATGTTTAAAGCAGCTTTAGCCATATTAGTATGTGGGTGTCTATCTGCTTTTTTAAATCGATGAAACTTGCCTTCCATTGCCGTAACATTTACAATGTGCTTTTTCCCGGTATAATCTCTGCGCATCATAGTAGATAGCCGATTACATAAAACGAATGGGGCGATAGCATTAACCAGTTGAACTTCTAATAATTCAGGAGTAGGAACTTCCCCTAGTTTTAACCTCCAAGAGTTTTTTGTTCTAAGATCAACTTGTTGCAGATCTACATCTAGCTTTCCAGTTGGAAATACTTCCTCATTTTGCAAAGCTCCATCATAACTGTAGGGTATTTGAGAAAGTTGAGCAGAAGCTCTTAAGCCAATTCCTGGTCCTTTTTCATTCCATGTAACAGCCAAAGAAGAAGTGTCTTTTCCAGAGTTACTCACATTGCCTATTCTATTCAAACAATTCTGGTGACTTGTCAATAATAATTGCACGTTTGAATTGTGTTCATGAAAAGGGAGGTTTTCCATTTCCATCATGTGTTCGTAAAATCCTGGAGGGCGACGAACGGTTTGAGCTGCATTGTTTATTAGTATATCTAGACGGTCATACGTTTGTTCGATATATGTACAGAAGAGTTCGACACTAGGCGTGTGTCTTAAATCTAGTCCATGAATATGCAGGCGATCGTTCCACTTTAAATAATCTTTTTCTTTTGAAAACCGTATTGCTGAATCAGCAGGGAATCGAGTAGTGGCAATTACTGTGGCGCCAGCTCGCAACAGCATTAAAGTAACGTGGTATCCTATTTTCAAACGAGAACCTGTCATCAAAGCAACTTGGCCAGTAAGGTCGGCTGTTTGGAAACGTTTAGCGTAATTCAAGTCACCACAGTTTTCACACATTGTATCGTAAAAAGGATGCAATTTGGTAAATTCAGCTTTACATACATAGCAGTTCCTAGGAGAGTGTAATTCTTGCTCTTCCATGCCTATTTTGGCTTCGGGAAGTAATAGTTGATCTGGAGCTTCAAACACATTGGCGGTTCGAGCCGAACGGATGCCAGTTGTACCTCTTGCTTTGCGGTCCATTTGGCGGACAATATTTTTCTTTTCTTTATTTAGGTTTTTCCTTCTCTTTTTAAGCTCATCTCTATTTGGTCGGGAGAACATCCCAGCTGCTTGAATAAGCGCAACACGTTCCTCTTTCTCTAATTGCAAAAGGTCGTCACTATTCTCAACCAAACCTTGCAGTGTATTCAGACAAGCTTTCAATTCTTCAATTGATAGTGTCTTTTTGTTTTGTTGATTTGCCGTTTCTTTTCCCACTTTCCTGTAATTTACAATGCAAAGGTAGGCTTTTACATTGTGACCATTTATTATTTTGACATAGGAGCATAGCTAAAAATAAAGTTGCCAGTCGGGGAAGACTTACCAGGAGCGAGAATTGTTTCTGCTAAAGCTAACATGGCTGAGAATATATGATTCCATAAAAAAACCGTTTTTGATTATCCGGTTTTTTTTTGTTTATTGGGCAACCAATTTGTATAATTTACAGTTTTTAAATAAAATAAATAAAATGAAAAAAGCGACTTTACTTATTCTTTCAATTGCAATTAGTCAATTTGTATTTTCTCAAATTATCTACACGGATATAATTCCAGACGATACATTGGTTCCTGATTATGTCTCGGATTCGCATTTGATTGATTTTAATGGTGATTTGACACCCGAATTGGTTGTTTTTTCTTCAAAACAAGATACAGTAATACAATCTTTTAATGTTACAATATCTGGAATAGCAATTACTACACTGGGTAACACAGAAATAATTGCGCAAATTACTACGATAGGAAATGAAGATGTTGTTGTTGCTGATACACTGCACCATGGACATTTAATTAGTAGCGCCTCTTCATATTTGAGTTCAGCTACTCCTTCCGTTTTTCCAGGTGTTGGTTTAGGGGTTAAAATAGATTTACTTAGTGTTACGGCTGGAGATTTCATCGATAATGGAAACCTTTTCTTTGGTGTTAAATTCGAAATAGGTACAAATATTCATTACGGATGGGTGCAAGTAAAAGTCGCTGCAGATGCAAGTTCAGGTATTATTTATGATTTTGCATATCAATCAATTGCAGATTCAAGTATTTTGGCTGGTAATATTGAGGATGGATTTGTTAGTGTTTCAAATGATAACTTAGAAGAGGTTGTTATTTATTCAGCTAATAAAAAATTACATCTTATAACAGGAAATGAATCGGGAAATCTGGCAATTTATAACTTGCTTGGGAAACAATTAATAAACACCCAGGTTAATGGGAACACTAACTTTGCTATTAATGACCTTAGTAAAGGAATCTATTTGGTGTCATTTACAAATGGAATAAATATCATAACCAAGAAAGTTTATATTGAATAAGTTCTATTTGTTTATTCTAGCTTTGACCGACCATGTAAAAGTAAAGTTTGCTACTTCTTCACCAGCTTCATTAACTCCTTTCATATGACATTCAATTAGTTGTGGTTCTTCTTTTTGGATAGCAGTTTTTACAGCTTCTTTTATTTTCTGACCATCACCGCAAGTGAAAGTGGTTATATCCGTAGCTTTTTTTACGAAATTACCTGTACAATTCACAATAATCATAGCAACTGAAGGGTTTTGCTTATGGGTAAACATGATAAGTAAAGCACCTGAGCTCATTTCTGCCGCCATTCCTAATACAGCCCAAAAAGTAGATTGAAAAGGGTTTTTGTTTTTACGTTTGTAGGGAACAGTAACCGAACATTTTTCTTCCGTTAATTCGCTGATTTTCATTCCCGAAAGAAATCCCATTGGGAGAATCTTAAACAAGTTAAACCTGAACTTAAGGTTGTTGGTGAAATTTTTTTTTATAAATTCTATTTGTGATTGGTCAAATTGGAAATTTTCGGTCATCGTTTATTGTCAAATAAATTAATTTCTATAAAAATGAGAATAAATATTAATATTTACTAAGTTTTTTTGCTGTCCCAATTCATATAATTTTAAAACGAAAATAGACTACGTTTTAAAAGGTGTATTTTTGTGTCAATTATATGAGGTTATTTGCTGTAGTAGATATTGAGTCAACAGGGAGTGTCGCAAATCAGGATAAGATTACTGAAATTGCGGTAATCATAACTGATGGAGAAAAAGAAATAGATCGTTTTGAGACATTAGTAAACCCGCAACAACCAATAACACCTTTTGTGGTCAGATTAACTGGAATTACCAATGAAATGGTTAAAGGGGCTCCATTATTTGAAAAGGTAGCTAAAGGCTTGTTTGAATTGCTGAAGGGAAAAGTATTTGTAGCGCATAATGTAAATTTTGATTATAAATTTATTAAGCAAGCTTTCTTTGAATGTGGAATCAGTTTTGATGAAAAACGTTTGTGCACAGTTCGATTGAGTAGAGAAATTATTCCGGGAATGCCTTCTTATAGTTTGGGTAAGTTGACGAGGAGTTTAGGTATTGGATTAAATAGAGCACACCGTGCAATGCCAGATACTGAAGCTACAACTGAACTGTTTGAATTAATGTATAAGAAAAACTTGGCCTTTATTGAGGCTTCATTAAAGGCAAATTCAAATGAATCTACTTTACCAGCTAACCTTCCTAAAGCTCGATTTAAAAAACTACCTAAGAAAACAGGTGTGTATTATTTTCATAATAACAAAGGAGAGGTTATATACATAGGGAAGGCAAAGAACTTAAAGAGTAGAGTTTCATCTCATTTTACGGGTAAATTGTCTCGAAAAAATGAAGTGTTTTCAAGAGAGATATTTGATGTGTCGTTTGAGGTAACAGGAAGTGAACTAATAGCGGCATTTTTAGAAGATACTGAAATAAAGCACAACTGGCCAGTTTACAACCGATCTCAAAAATCAAGAATTGATAAGTTTGGTATTTTTATTTATGAGGACCGAAGTAATAATAAGCGCTTAGGAATCAATAAAGTGACGAGTCAATCTGTATTTTTAAAAGCTTTTCCAACGCTGAGTGAAGCAAGAAATTGGCTCATAAAAAAAGTAGACGAATTCTCTTTAAAGCCTTCATATTGCGGAATGGAACAGTTTGATAGAGAAGATATATCAATAGAGGAGCATACCACAAATATAGAGTTGTTTTTAGCTGGTTTTAACCTAGAAGAAGATACGCTTGTTATTAAAGGAAAGGGTAGATGGGCTAATGAAAAAAGTTTTATTTATATCGAAAAAGGAAATTATAAAGGTTATGGATACTATTCAGGTCAAGAAAACCTGAGTAATGTTGATGAACTAAAAAATTTCTTAACATTACAAAAAGAAACAATGTTGATAAGGAGTGTTATAAAATCTGAACTAAAAAAGAAGAAATCAGCTTATGAGATAATAACTTTAAGCTGAGCATGACTATCTAAAAAGCATTTTTATAAGTATCTATCCAGTCAGGTTTTTCAACATCTTGAAATAGTTTAAACATGTTTTCCCCATAAAAAAAATCTGAGTCTTGTATTACACCATATTCTTGTAAAATTTGAATTTGTGGCCAAGATGGATGAAATTTTCCTTGAGACCACCCATCAATTTTCATTCCTGGTGCAGGAATGCAACCCACAGGACATATTGGGTTTCTGCTGTATCTTAATGTCCATAGATCTTCTAGTGTGAAACACTCCGAATAATCATCGGAAATAGAGTCGTATTTATAGAAACAGTCACTCAGATTATATGCAGCAAATAGGTCAATATTGTCAAAATTTGCTGCAGATGTTTGTTTTCCCATTGCTTGGAGAAGAAAAGTTTTTAGTTCCATGGGCTTTTTACTTACGATTTTTCCATCTCTTACACCAACCACGGCATAGTTAATTAGCCCCGAATTATGCGCGGGATTAATATTAAAAGCAAAATGATACTCAACAAAACCAGGTATTTCTAGCTGGTTATTGTTTTTTGTGAAATTGTAAAACACCATTCCAAAACAAATTGCAATTACACTAATTGTATATCCTATTTCAAATTTTAATTTCATAAAAAAATGTGGTGTAAATACACAAATTACAAAAATTTCATTTATTTAATAAGGTTTCTAGGTGGTTTTTGACTAATTGCTTGTTTATTAGGACTAAAACATTTCCCCTTAAATAACCACAACAAAGTTAAGTGTAACGCTATTTGAATTTATAAATTTTATTTGGAGTAGCGCAATAGTCCAAGGGAATGTCATGTTCATTAACTCCTGAAATAGATGGGATTGGTTCAAAAAGTGAAACACCAATTTTCATGCAATTTGGATTACATTTTGCTAAAAAACAATCGTATAAACCTTTTCCATAACCGACACGTCCTCCTTTGTTATCAAAAGCTAAAAGAGGGATAATCACTACATCTATTTTATTTTCAGAAATTGCTACTGCTTCAATAGGACAAGGGATGCCAAGTTTATCTGTTTCATAAGCTGTATTTTTATCAATAATGCAGTGGGAAAGTCCTAGTGGGTTAAAATGCGTAATTGACGTAACTACTGTGCATTTTAATTCAAAGAGAAATTCAATAAAAGCCGCGGTATTTACTTCATTGAATTTGGATATGGGAAGAAAGACATGAATGGTTTTGTTTTGCAGGTTAAAATGACTTTTTATAAGGCTGAAAATTTTTTGAGAACAAGACTTTATCTCCGATGAAGGTAAATGACTTCTTTTAAGTTTGTATTCCCTCCTTAGATCTACTTTATTCATTGGAATACTATTTCTTAACCTTTACGAATACATAGTGCGTAATTAACAAAGATGTTCCTCTAATAGGATAAGTACTAACTAATTTCCAACCGTTTTCATTCATTTCGTTTAGGATAATAACAACATGGTTTACGCCTCTAAATCCTTTTGACAAGAGACATTTATCTTCTCCCTTTCCTGTGAAAAATGAAATGCGCGCAAGACCTTTAGAGTCCCTTCCTTCTAGAGTTCTAAACTCATCTTCCATGTTTAATCGAACTTCGACTATTCCATATTGACCTTTTTCAATTCCATCCGAAAGTTCTTTGACTGTGTTCTGAGATAACCCAATAACACTCCAAAGGGTAATTGCTATGGTAATTAATGCTCTATTGATTTCCTTCATTTTCTTCTGTTATTATTTTAATAGACTTTTCATTTGAAATATTCATTGTTGGTGTTCCCTTATTATTTTTAATATTTCCAGTAATACAAACCTTTCTATGCTTTAGTTCAACTTCAGGGATATAGCTAAAGTTGGCTCGATTATCCTTCCAAATTGTTACACTAAATATTTGATTTGGAAATTTCTTATCCAAATTTAAGAAAGTTGCACCAGACTTCTCACTATATTTAGTAGATACTACTGTTCCGCATACAGTAGATTTTGTTCCAATATTATATTGTGCTTGAACCGAGTTGATCATGCCTTTTTCAAGAGTTGTAGGATTTAATGGTGTTACATCACCTTTCTTGGTTCCTGATTGCCAAATATCTATATCAACTTTTTGTTCAGTTAAATCTTCATCTTTTATTTTCGAAAAGAAGTTAATACCGGTCAAAGTTTCCACACTGTCAATACTAATTGCATAACTCATAATTGGATAATTACAGTTTCCGTTTGGCATAACAAAACCAATACCTCTATGATTATAATTATCGAGTATTACTTTATAGAAAAAACCAGGGATACTGACTTCATTTTCTCTTCCTTTATTCTGCATTCTAGGCAAACTATCGTTTAACACCCCTCCAGTCACCACATAAACTTGTGTTTTATTTTCGATAACATATTCTCTAATCGCGTTTTCTAGTTCAGCCCATTTCTCTCTATTTAATTCGGGTAATTGTGGTGCCATGTTTGAATAAAAATAGGACTCGCTTAAAGCGGTTTTAGACCACCTAAAATCTGCACTAGGAGCAAGATGTCCTCTGTCATATCCACTGTACCAATAATCCGCTTTACTAGCTGTTCCGGAAGTGACCAATTCGTCTTTTCTGAAATTATTCGTTCTTGATACATTTCCTTTCTCCACATCTGGCAATACGATATGACTTACCCATTGAGCCTGCTCGTGATTTTCATTGTATCCCAAAATCATTGCTTTATGATATATGATCTCAATTTCTTCACTGCAAATTGGATTGCCAACAGCACTTAGATCGTCTTGAATTTTATTCAATTTAAGTTCTTCTAATTGGACTAAAAGCTTGTCCCTTTGTATGTCTATTGAGTCAATTTTAGTCGAAATAAATGTAATTTCCTTTTCAGTTTCAGTTTGTGAAAAGGAAGATATGCTAGTGCTAGCAACTATTAATAAAATGATATATCGAAGGTTAAAATGCATATTACTTAAGCTTTCCATTTTATTCCACAACCAATACTAGGTAGTTGTTCAAAATCAATCTCTTTATTTTCTAGTAAATAGTTAAATACTTTTCTTAAATCCTTCCCATCACTTTTATAATCATTGCCCGGCCGGGAATTATCCATCTGTCCTCTATAAATACATTTTAGTTCTGTATTAAATACGTTTATATCTGGGGTGCAGGCAGCAGTATATGCTTTCGCTACTTCTTGTGTTTCATCATATAAATAAGGAAATGGGAAATTATAATCCGCAGCAAATAATTTCATGTTTTTAGGAGAATCAGCTGGATAGTTTATTATGTCATTGGAACTAATAACAACAAATCCAATTCCTTTTTTCAAATAATCATTACCAATTTTTACTAGCTCATCAATTATGTCAATAACAAAAGGACAATGATTGCATATAAAGAAAACCGCCGTACCCTCTGCACCTTTTAATTCCGAAAGACTATAGCTTTTGCCTGTAATCACATCTGGTAATGTGAAGTCAGGAGCCCTAAAGCCTAATTCAATTTGAATAGTTGGAGTTCTAGCCATTTTATCTATTTTTGGTATTGGTAAAAATAAAGACTTCTAGCTATATTATGTAGTAGAACTTCGATTATCATTTACTCACTTTTTAACAAAATAATCAAACATGTTTAAATCCTTTTTTATTTTAATACTATTTTCTCCAATATTTACGCTATCTCAAGTGGAATTAAGTGATTCTTCAATGGTCCGGTATATATTCGATGAAGCCTTAACAAAAGGAGAGTGCCATCAAAATTTAAAGGAATTGTGCAAGGGTGTTGGTCATAGAATTAGTGGTTCTGACGCATCTTATAAAGCCATTGCTTGGGGGCAGAATGTATTGAAAAGGTACTCTTTGGATTCTGTTTACTTACAGGAAATTTTAGTTCCCCATTGGGTAAGGGGAAGTAAAGAGCGTCTCGATTTTTCCTCGAAACAAATAAAGCTGTATCAATCTAAATGTTTGGCGTATGGGGGTTCTGTTGGAACAAATGGCGTCTTAACAGGGAATATTGTAGAAGTAAAATCATGGGATGAATTGGATGAATTAGGTGAAAATAAAATAAAAGGCAATTTTGTTTTTTACAATCGCCCAATGAATCCTACACGGCTAAGTACATTTCACGCATATGGTGGATGTGTAGATCAAAGATATTGGGGAGCGGTTAGAGCTTCAAAATTGGGCGCTATAGGTGTTCTTGTTCGTTCGATGACATTAAAGCAAGATTTGAATCCACATACAGGTTCTATGACTTATGAAGGCGCTGATTTAAAAATTCCCTCAGTTGCTATTAGCACTGTCGATGCACATAATTTAAGCGAACAATTGAAAAAGGATAAAGAAACTGAAGCAAAGATGAAGTTGGGATGTAAAACCTTACCAGATACGGTGTCTTATAATGTAATAGCGGAAATAAAAGGAAGTGAATTTCCAGATAAAATAATTGTTGTTGGTGGACATCTGGACTCTTGGGATGTTGGAGAAGGAGCGCATGATGATGGAGCTGGAATTGTGCAGAGTATTGAAGTCTTGAAAATTTTTAAAAATCTAGGAATACAGCCAAAACATACTATCCGATGTATTCTTTATATGAATGAAGAAAATGGAAATAGAGGTGGTAAAACCTACGCAGAAATGGTTAAGAACAAAGGAGAAGAGCACGTATTCGCTATTGAAACAGATAGGGGAGGGTTTACTCCCAAAGGTTTTACTGTGGATGGAACCCCTGAACAATTGACTTCTCTTCAGCACTTTGAACCTTTGTTAGAACCTTATGATTTATTTTTTATAAAGAAAGGCTATAGTGGAGTTGATATTGGTCCACTTAAAGATGGAAAGATATGTTTGGTTGGATTAGTTCCTGATTCACAGCGCTATTTTGATTTTCACCATGCACCAAGTGATATATTTGAAAATGTCAACAAGAGAGAATTGGAATTAGGTGCAGCTTCATTGGCTTCGTTAATCTACTTAGTAGATAAACATTGGGATTAAAAAGTTCATTTTATTTAGACAAACTACTTTAGTGGTATAATGCCAAAATTAATATTTGTATATAACGCAGATTCGGGTGTTATGAATGGAATGTTCGATTTCTTTCATAAGATAATGAATCCCAAAAGCTATTCATGTGATCTTTGTTTAATTACCCATAGCCGCACAGGAATGAGGAAAGCATGGAAAAACGCTCTTAAATCTTTAAAAATTGAGAAAGACTATCTTCATAAAGATGAGTTTAAACAGCGTTACCCAAATTATACTTCCGTAAAATTGCCAGCCATCTTTTTAGCAGAAAATGAGTTAACACAAATAATCACTTCCAAGGACTTGGAAAATACTGACTTGAGACAGTTGATTAGACTATTGCAAGAAAAAGGAGTTTCCTCCCGTATTTAATTTCTAGAATGGTAGTTGTGATTTTAGTAGCACAACTAGTGCAATTTTAAGCAGCTAAAATCCCGAAATAGATAATTGACAAAAAGAGAAGTAGTAATTTGCTTTTCATAAGAAGAAATATTACTTCAAACCTGATTGATAGCTTTAAACTATTTAATGTAACTTCGTCTAAAATAATAAATTTATATGAAAAAATTAGTCTTCCTTATTGCCTTTATTAGCCTAACGTTTTTAGGAACTTCGCAGCAAACTATTACTGCAACAATTACGCATGATGCATTACAAAGAGAATATATTCTTTATGTTCCAGCTAGTTACACAGGAAGTAATGCCGTGCCTTTAGTTTTAAACTTTCATGGTTATACCAGTAATGCAACGGAGCAAATGTGGTACGGAGACTTTCGGCCAATTGCAGATACGGCTAATTTTATTATTGTGCACCCCAATGGAATGTTAGATGCAACTGGAACAACTCATTTTAATGTTGGATGGGGAGGAAGCACGATTGATGACGTTGGTTTTACTAGTGCATTATTGGATTCTATTTCTGCAGAATATAATATAAATGCAGAAAGAGTTTATAGTACTGGGATGTCAAATGGAGGTTTTATGAGTTATCAGTTAGCTTGTCAATTAAGTGATAAAATTGCAGCTATTGCATCTGTTACTGGTTCTATGTCGCCTGCTACATATAATGCATGTAATCCGCAGCATCCAACTCCTGTTCTTGAAATACATGGTACAGCGGATGGAACAGTTGCTTATAACGGATCTAACTTTTCTAAACCAATTATCGAAGTTCTTGATTATTGGATAAACTTTAATAATAGTAATACAACTCCAAGTGTTATTAATATTCCTGATATAAATACTTCTGATGGAAGTACCGTAGAACAACTTATATATTATGGAGGAGATAATGATGTTACTGTGGAGCATTTTAAAATTACTGGAGGTGGTCATACATGGTCTGGTTCAGCTTTCGGAGGAGCAGGAACTAATTATGACATCGATGCTTCAGTTGAAGTTTGGAAGTTTTTTTCCAAATACGATATCAATGGATTAATTGGTGGTCCGACTTTGATAGAAAGCTCTGAATTTAATTTTGAAATTAGCATTTATCCGAACCCGGCAACAAATAAAGTTTCAGTTCAATGCATGTCTTCAAAAGCAATGGCTTATGAACTTTACTCTATGCAAGGAAGACTTATTCTTACTGGAGTTAATGATCCTTTATCGAGAGAGATCGATTTATCTAATTTGCCTCAAAATGTTTATATTTTAAAAATTGGCAGCCATTCTTTTAAGGTGTTTAAACTATAAACGAATTCTTTTTCTACTGTTTAAAGTTTAACTAGATTTATATAAATGTCAGATAAAGTATATGATCACATTATTATAGGTTCTGGTTTTGGAGGATCAGTTTCTGCCATGCGGCTTGCTGAAAAAGGGTATGATGTACTGGTTCTAGAAATGGGAAAAGAGTACAAAGCAAAAGACTTTCCAAAGAACAACTGGAAATTAGCGAAGTTTTTCTGGAGTCCAATGATGCGTTGGTTTGGTTTTCAGCGGCTAACTTTTTTTAAAAATGTTTTCATTCTAAGTGGAGTAGGTGTTGGTGGTGGAAGTTTAGTTTACGCCAACACGCATATGTTTCCACCGGATGAATTTTTCTCTAATCCCTCGTGGACAAAATCTAAAGACTGGAAACAAACCTTGATTCCTTTTTATGAAAAGGCCAAGTTTATGTTGGGAACAGTGAAGAACAAAACATTTGGAGAGGAAGACGCTATTCTGAAAGAGATAGCAGAAGAAATGGGGAGGCCTGAATCTTTTGAAGGTGTTAATGTAGGCGTCTATTTTGGAGACACAGAAAAAGAAACAGATCCTTATTTCAAAGGCTTAGGGCCTATGCGAAAAGGGTGTACCGAATGTGCAGGTTGTATGGTTGGTTGCAAAGAAACCGCAAAGAATTCGTTGGATTATAACTATTTATATTTTGCGCAAAAGTTTGGTGCGAAAATTAAAGCTGAAACTAAAGCGACTAAAATTGAATACGATGGCGAATTGTATACCATTCACACGGTTAGTAGTACTGCATTTCTATCCAAAAAGAGACAGATATTTAAAACAAAAAACATTGTATTCGCAGCTGGCGTATTAGGAACAATGGATATTCTTTTAAAACAAAAGCACAAGTACAAAACCCTGACGAACTTATCGGAAACACTTGGAGAAAACTTAAGAACTAACTCTGAAACACTTTGTGGCGTTACATCAAAGAATAAAAAGTTAAATAATGGTATAGCGATTTCTTCCATTTTTAATCCAGACGATGATACACATATAGAAATTGTTAAATATCCTAGTGGCTCAAATTCTATGAAAATGTTCTCTACTTTGGCTACAAAGCAGTCAACACCCTTCCTAAGGCCGTTCGTATGGTTTGGAAATATTTTCTATAAACCAAGAACTTTCTTTAAACAATTAATTGGAAGAAAGTTTGCAGAGAAATCTGTTGTATTTTTGGTGATGCAGAGTCTCGACAATTCCATGAAAATGGTTTATAAGCGTTTTCCTTTCTCAAGAATCAGCATCGAGAATAAAAAAGAAAATAGAGTCCCAGCATATATTGATATCGGACAAAAGGTGATGCATTGCTATGCAGAAAAAGTGGATGGTTTACCGCAAAATGCAACAACCGAAGTTTTATTTAATATGTCTTCTACGGCTCATATTTTAGGTGGAATACCCATGGGAGAAACCGATGAAACGGGGGTTATAAACGACAAGTTTGAAGTGTTTAACTATCCAGGAATGATGATTCTGGATGGATCTATTATTCCCGGAAACCTAGGTGTCAATCCGAGTTTGACAATTACTGCCATAAGTGAATATGCAATGTCGTTAGTGCCTATAAAAGAGGGGACTACTACTGTTTCCTTGGAAGAGCAAATGAAGAGTTTGTAGTATCCTAGTAAAGTATTTGTTTAAATAGCACTGTTTATAACTTTATAGCCAAATTAATTTTGCTTATTAAATCCAACTAATTTTGTATACAATGAGGTATTCATTCATTATAGCGCTATTCTCACTATCATTTTCAGGGAGTTCTCAATTCATAAAAGATACAGTTATGATGGGCGAAGATTCAGTTGTTATCTTTTCTGACAAAAGCTGGGAATATATAAATATGCTTAATTTTGATGGAATTGTGAATCCTGAATTGCATGAAATTATTCAAGGAGATAGCAATTATTTGTGGAAAGAAAATTGGGATACCCAAGTACCTTATACGTATAATAATGATTTATCTAAAATTCCAGACACATTATGGCTCTGTAATGTAGATTCTATTCATAATAAATTCTGTATGCCACATCCTGGGTTGGTCACATCAAGGTTTAAATATCGCGGTAGAAAATTTCATTATGGCACTGATGTTGATCTAGTTACAGGAGATACTTTAAGTTCTTGTTTTGATGGAATTGTTCGATATGCAAAATATAATACGGGTGGATATGGTAACCTTGTAATTATACGTCACTATAATGGGCTTGAAACGTACTATGCGCATTTAGAAAAGCTTTTCGTTTCTGCAAATCAAGAAGTTCAGGCAGGGGAACATATTGGTTTAGGTGGAAACACAGGTCATTCTACTGGAGATCATCTACATTTTGAAATCCGCTTTTTTGGGAATGCCTTAAACCCAGAAGAGGTGATTGATTTCAAGAATAGGCAACTGAAAAGCGAAAATCTATTTATTCATGCAGGAATGTTTGCTTACAAAAGAAAATCCTCAAGTAAATCTAATTCTTCTTCAAAAACGAAAACATTGCCTGGTGACGACAAAGTTACATATCACAAAGTAAGATCAGGGGATTCGCTGTTTGCTATGTCACTTAAATACAATACTAGTTTGGATAAAATCTGTAAGCTAAACGAAATTAAAGCCTCAAAGATCCTAAAAATTGGTGAAATGATTAAAGTGCGGTAATTCACTTTTAGAAAGTTACCGAATTTTAAATTTCACTCTTAAACTACATAACAACAATATCGGTATAGGGTTTGGGGGCAACTTCTTTGTCTGAAAATACAATACCATATTCTTCTAACTCTTTTAGAACAGGATCGTAAATTTCTTTGTGAATTGGCAGTTGCACTCCTTTTAATTGTATAGTACCATTAAGAATCATCTTTGTGCAAATAGCTACAGGCAGGCCAACTGTTTCACTCATTGCCGTATATGTCTGATCTTCACCAATACAAACCATAGAAGAATTTATCTCATGCAATTCTCCGTCAATTTTAAATCCAAATTTGTGCCACATAACAATCATATCCTTGTCATTTGGCTTTAAAGTCCATTTCTCCTCTAGGATTTTTTGAAGGATTTGAGCAGGTGTCATGTCCTTTTCTAAATTTAAAGGCTCCTTTTCAAATATACCCAACCAAACAAGTCTATCCCAAATATAATCGTCATGATCAATTTTCATATAGTGACGAAGCTTTAACTCTACAGAATCATGCGGATTAAATGCTAAAAAAGAATTAATGAAATCCCGTTTGGTCATATTTTTAGAGCCCTCAAGTGTATAACTATCATCCGTTGCTCCTAAAGAAACAAATACATTCCAAGCTCTACAAAAACCAACTTTTCTAAATGTACCTCTGTAAATAGTAGGTATATCTTCCAAACCATAAATTGAGCGATATTTTAAGGAATCTCTATTTGCATATCCTTCAAACTTGCCATGGCCTTCTACTTCAATAATTTCAGTTCTTCTAAATAATTTATTGTAGGGTATATACTTGTATTGACCTTGCTGAATAAACTTAGCTGCACTTCCTTGACCAGCTAAAACAACATTTCTTGGGTTCCATGTAAATTTATAATTCCAAGGATTATCATCGCTTTCTGGAGCAATCAGTCCTCCAGTAAACGATTCGAAGTATTCAATCTCACCTTTCTTTTCCGCTATTTCATCGAGTATTTTTTTTGCACTCATATGATCAATCCCAGGATCAACTCCTATTTCATTCATTATTATAATACCAGCTTCTCTGGCAGCTCCATCTAGTTCTTTCATTTCTTCCGAAACATAAGATGGTGTTATTACATTAATCTTCATGTCAATGCAATCCTTAACTACTTCAACATGAAAGCGGGCGGGTAACATAGATACAACAAAATCGACATTTTGTAATTCTGCTCTCCTTACTTCTTCGTTTAAAGCGTCAAATTGAAAAGCCTCTGATCTAGGATGTTTTCCTACCTTATCCTGCGCCATCTCCAGATTCATGTCTCCAACTCTTATATACCAATCCTCTTTTTCTGCATTATTCAAAAAATAACGTATCATTGATGAAGACGATCTTCCTGCTCCTATTACTAGTATTGTTTTCATTTAATCTGGTTTCAATTTTAAGGTTATAAATGTAATCACTATACGAATACCAAGCACCTACTATCAGTTAACATTTTATTAACAAACTTGTATTGCTAAAAATATTTTTTGGCACAACTATGGTTAAGTGCTTTGCATAAACTAAATTTACCTAATCAAAATAAAAACTTAAGACATGAAAAAAATATTTCTACTAAATGCATTGGTAATAATAGCAGTAATATCTGGAGTAGCACAAGCAACTTCTAATTTAATCATATTTGCTTCTGATCCAACTCCTTTTTATGCCATTGTAAATGGAATCAAACAAAATGCGGAACCGCAAACAAATGTTAAGATAACAGGACTTTCCAACAATCAAAATCATGTCAAAGTTGTATTTGCAGATGGTGTTGCTGCTGATATTGATAAAAACTTTTATTTTGAATCGATGAATGTTGAAGTAACAGCAAGAATTGTAAGCACAAAAAAAGGTTATAAGCTCCGTTATTTTGGAGAAGTAGCGATGGGACAAGCGGCTACCAATGATCAGCAAGTGCAAATTGTATATCATACAGTAGAGGCGCCAGCAGTAAATAATGTAGTAATTGATGAAACAGTTACGACAACCACATCAACAACGACAACCACAAACTCAGTTAATGGTATGGACTCAAATGTTAATATTACCGACAATACTGAAGGAATGCAAGAAAACGTAAATATGAACGTATCAGTTGGTGGTCTCGAACTCAACATGAATGTAAATGTAAATGAGAACGGTATAAATAATAATATGGACATGGATATGGACATGACAGACAATATGGAAACATCTCATACTTCAACAACAACTACTACAACAACTACATCAACTAGTGGAATGAACACAGAAAGTCAAGTGCAAACTGCTCCTGTGGTATATGTTCCTGGTTACAATGGAAAAGCAGGATGTGTTCCTCCATTGAGTGATGTAAATGCAATTAGAAACGCAATTGAAGAAGAAAGCTTTTCGGATAATAAATTAATGGTTGCTAAGCAAGCGCTAAAAGACAAATGTATGAGTGTCCAAAATATTATTTACATTTCTGAATCTTTTGACTTTGAAGATGGTAAATTGGAATTTGCTAAGTTCGCTTACAATTGTACCTATGATATTGATAGTTTTTATCAAGTAAATAAAATATTCTCTTTCAGTTCATCAAAAGAAGAGCTTAACGAATATATTTCGAATAGGTAATTTGACACACAATTTAAATCCTAAAGTTCATTAGTGAAAACCTATAAACACTTCAAGTTTGCTACGATTTCAATGATAATTGCAATCGCTCTTGGGGCTATGGGGGCTCACTATCTGAAAGAAACCTTAGGATTACCTGTAGACAAATTAGATAGCTGGAAAACGGGTGTTTTTTATCAAATAACGCATAGTTTAAGTATTTTTATTGTAATACTTCTAGCAACTAAATTTAAGATTGATAAAGTTGGAGCTGTTATTAATTTATTCTTTATTGGAATATTTCTCTTCTCTGGATCGATATACCTTTTAACACTTAATTATGTATGGCAAATAGATGCATTGAAACTTCTTGGGCCAATCACACCTATTGGAGGCTTACTTTTTATTTCGGGATGGGTTCTTTTGTTTTTTAGATTAAAAAAATAGCATAAAAACAAGCTGACTGGCATTACTCTCATTAACTAACTATTTATTTACTCAAATACTTCCGCAGTAAGCACCAATCTTTTTGTAGTAGGGAAGGCGTCTGCTATAATTGTAATGGATTTAACTTGTTTTCCGCTTAAACCCTTTGTGTCTAGAGTGACATTTACATGTCCTATATCTCCAGGTTTTATACTTTCCTCGGTGAAAGAAATCGTACTGCATCCGCATGCTGCAATTACTTTTTGTATTGTAAGGTCTTTGTTTCCCGTGTTTTTGACGTCAAAAGTATAATGTACAATTTGTCCCCGTTTTAACTTCCCAAAATCATGCGTACTCATGTTAATGTTTATTTCAGCATAGACACTGTCCTTTGGATTAGCCTGTCGAACGGTCTGAATTTCTATTTTTCTTTCTAATGCAGCAGAGCGATTGTAGATGGAATTTCTTTGGTCATAGTAATCATCGCTAATAGATGCATTTGCAGTGTATTCTCCAAAAGGTATTTTTTGAAAAGTTAGTTCTGCTCCGTTTTTAGCATTTTTATCCAAATAGGGTATAAACGTACCATTGTTATATTCTCTCAGGTAGTTAACTAAACTTGAAATTCTTCTTTTTGTAAGGTTAACATTGTAATCTGTTTTAGCCAGGGGACTTGCGAAACCTTTAACAACTACTTCAATTTTTTCGCCTTTCTCTAATTCCTGAAGTAATAAACGTGTAAATAATACAAGGTCACTTACTCCTTTGTCAACATAATGTTTAAAGAAATCATCAATATCCAATCTAGCTTCCATCTCTTTATTGTCTTTAAGTCCTTTCGAGTATTCATCCCTATATTTTGGTTGTAGTTCCTTATAGCGGTCGAAAGCTACCATATAACTAATTGGCACTATAGTATCTAGAGAACGCGGGCCTGGTCTATCGTTGTGAAAATATAGCGTAACTGGCAAGTATTTATTTAAGTCGTCTAATGTTTCAATAATTTGCAGTTCTTCCATTCCTTCTTTTTCAAAATTTACTTTCCAGATATCGTTACAGCAGGTAGGTCCTTTTTTGTAAAAGGCTCCTAATCGATTTGATGTAAAATAGCCTTCGGAACCATATTTATTGATGGTGTAGTAAAAATCATTCCACGAAGAATTGACTGGTTGCATCATGTTTTCTGGTTCGTGAAATTTACCTGGTTTCCCCTTTACTTTAAATATGTCAAAACCTCCGAAACCTTTATGCCATGTAGAACTAAAATATAATACCCCTTCTTTAGGATCGTAATATGGACAGATGTCAGGGTCTAAAGTATTAACTGTTTTTCCTGCATTAACCGGTTTAGAATAAGTATCCCCGTCTAGAACTTCACAATGCCATATATCCAAACCGCCTTGCCCACCACTTCTGTTGGAGGAAAAGAACAAATATTCTTTATCTTCAATCATAGTAACATGGGGTTGGGTAGTGTTTGTACCTTTTTCATTCACTTTTGCAGGAAGCACTTTTGGCTTACTCCATATACCATCACCATATTTGGAAACGTAAATTTCACAATGATTTAATGTATCACATCTTGTAAAATAGAATTTTGTTTCATCCGAATTAAAGCATCCGTTAGCGTTATGAAATTGCTGACTATTGATAATTGAATCTATACTTCCATAAACGGTTGAGTCCTTTTTTGTGGGAGAGAATATTTTTATTTTATAATCATTGGGATGGTCAATGTTTAATTCTGCACCCATTGTAGTGTCTCGAAGAGAACTAAAAAATAAATCATTCGAATAAGTGAAAGCACTAAACTCGGAATTTGTTGTGTTAATATTGGTGTCCAAATGTGTAACTACACACGCGTCTGTTAAATCGCTTTTAGAACGCATTGCAAATCCACAAGATAGCATTTCTTGTCTCGCCTTTAAAGTTTCATATCCTTTTTTATTTTTCTTGTAAATTGATTTAACTTTTTTCCATGATTTCATAGAAGCTTGGTAATCTCCATTGAATTTCTGCATAGCTGCAAGCCAGAACCAAGCGTCTTTGTAAATTCTACCTGCTTTATCTTTCTCAATAATTTTATTGTAGTAATAGGACGCTAAATCATAGTTGTTATACTTTCTTAAAGACGCTGCATATTTATACAAAAGATGAATATTAGAAGAATCCAAGCGCAAAGCTTGTTTGTAATAGAGAGAAGCGCCATAAAAATCTCCCAAAGCCGCATTTTCATCGGCATATTTAATTAATTGCTTTTGAGATTGCCCAAAACAGAGAAGTGGAAATAGTAATATTATGAGTAATTTCAATTTCATTAAATGTAATCTGGGCAAATTCTGTGCATTATTCTTTTTGGCGGCGTATTGTCAATTATATAAATAACTGATATTTCTAAACCTCCACGATTATTACTTGCAGGAACCAATGTGCTTATGTTAATATCATAACTCACGCCAACTTTCCATTGATCATAATCCATTCCTGCTGTCAAAAAACCAGCATCTTGGTTACGATAAAATAATCCCAACCAAACTGTGCGATACATTGACATAAAATCAGTTAAAATGTATTTTGCAGAAACACCAAAGTCCAATTCTTTATATTTCCCTTGACGCATGAATAACATGCTCGGTAGTACGTTTATCTTCTCATGAACTTTCCATTCAGCATTTGCATGAACTGCCAGTCGCATATCTAGTTTAATTTCATCATCATTAAAAAAACTTTGTTTCGGTTTAGTTAAATTGAAAAGAGCAAGACCACCTCTTATTGTTTTCCTTTTTTCTATTTCCCATAAATAACCCACACCGATATTTAGGTTGAGATAAGTTCTACTTTCTCGGGCAAAATTTTCTTGATTGGGTAAATTCTCATCGTAATAGGAACCATTGTATTGAACATCGAAAGACAGTGGGTTATAAGTTAAACTTCGATTCGTAAATCCTGTTTGAATACCAAAAGAAAGGTTGTGCAATGAGTCGTTACTAATAGGTTTTAGATATGCTCCAGAAAAATTAACTTGAAATGTATTGAATTGAGAATCGCCAGCTCTATCTTGGTTTATCTGAATGCCACCTGCCAAATCTTTGGTATTGAAGATGTTCTTAGCGTCAGCGCCAATACTTATTGTATTGAACGGAACTGTAACAGATCCCCATTGAGAACGATAATTTCCAATAAATCTGAAATCTCCGTTGAATTGCCCAGTCATTGCAGGATTTAAGTTGATAGGAGAGAGGTCATACTGAGAAAAGTGAATGTCCTGTGCATTCCCGTTTAGCAGTAATACACTAAAGAGGCCAAGAATGATATATTTTCTTAATAAAATCAACTTATCGAATTAAGGTAACGTTTCCTTTTTTGAAAAATGTTTCATCACCGGGACAAAGTACTTCTAGATAATAATCAAAAACTGCTGGGTCGGATTCTTTTCCTTTAAATATTCCATCCCATCCGAAGTTTATGTCAAAAGTTTCGAAAACTAACTCTCCCCATCTATCATAAACCCGAAACACTATTTCTGAATTAGGGTGGCCTCTTACATAGAGAATGTCATTAATGCCATCACCATCAGGAGTAAATGCATTCGGAACAAAAATATAAGGTTCATCGCAGATAATCTCTGTAACATATACTATAACAGTATCTGTTTTAGAACAACCATTTCCATTAATAGAAACTATATAGGTAGTTGTCGCTGTCGGTGAAGCATTTGGAAATTGCACATTTGGGTCATTTAAAGATTCAGCTGGTGTCCAATTGTAAGTATAGCCATTAGGCGTTACATTTAACTGTGTAAAGTCTCCTTCAAAGATAGTGTCATTATTCGCCCAAGCATCTGTGGTAAGATTTGGCAAGTTGTCAACTGATACAGTAACCTCATTATTAATTACACATCCATTTGTTGTTGTAGAACTAACGCTATACGTTGTTGTAGAACTTGGGTTAACCCAAACAGTATTTGTCCCATCCCCAGATAAAATACTGTTGTCAGGGCTCCAGTCATAAGTAAGCGTATCCGAAGGGTTTAGATTTGTAACTACTAAAAAGATAGAATCACCGATGCAAATACCTTGATCTCCAATAATTGTGGTGGAACTGCCGGAAATCGTAAGAATAACAGAGTCACTTAAATAGCAACCATTGTTATTTATTTGTACAAAATACGTTGAAGTAAATGAAGGACTAACGGTTATTGTGTTGGATGTAATAGGGGAGTTGAGTGTATCAGTAAACTGATTATTTGAAGACCAAATATAATCTGAACTCGTTCCAAAGGAATTGGCAGAAAACGTGACGATAGAGAAATCATCACAAACTGTGGTATCATTTGAAATAGCTAATTGAGGAGTGTTTACTAGTATGTTTTGAAAAACAGTGTCGGTACAAACCCCATTTGAAATTAGCAAAGCATAATTGGTCGTTGAAGTTGGAAAGGCAAACGGATTCGAGATTGTCGAATCACTTAAACCAGTAGTTGGGAACCAAGAATAAGTAATCGTAGGATCCGAATTTGGTAAAAGACCCAATTGCTGTGATTCTTCAGGACAAATAGATAGGTCACTAAGAGAATATACTGTGTCTCCCATAATTAGTATGTCCTTTTGAATGGTATCACCAAAGTTGCAAGTAGCTGTATCGTTAACAATCAAAGTAATGGTATAGGTTCCCGCATCCGTGTAGGTGTAGGATGGGTTTAATTGATTACTCGTTCCAACACTATCACCGAAATCCCATTCCCAAGAAGTATAGTCTTGACTTAAGCTTGTATTAATAAATGTATAGCTATATGGTGCACAGCCAATTGGAGGAGTTTCAAAATCTGCAACTACAACTGGTAAATCAAAATCCATTTTAAAGACACCTAAATTACAACTGTTGTTATTCGTTGGAGATACTGCATTGGCTGGATAGATAGGCATATCAGAATTAAATCCACATCCCGAACACATTGCTTGGTACACCTTTCCTTTTCTATCAAACCGACTTGTTCCACCATCAACATGCTCTTGAGAAGTAGGGCCTCCAAAAAAGGATCCGTATACAATGCTAGATACATCATCTTCCAAAACCATTATATAATGGTCGCTGCCATCGGTCGTTGACTGGAATGCATCAAATGTAACAGGCATTCCCGTTGTGAAACTGGTATTATTACAGGTGTTAAAATTATTGGTTCCTCCTCCCCAGCCAGATAGGTACATTTTATTGCACAAATCAACCAAGAAAGCCGTTGGCGACAAACTTATCCCATTTCCATTCCCAAAAACGGTAGAGTAAATTAAAGAATCTAGTTCGGGAGTAATTTTACTTACAAATTGACCACTGCCATAATTAAAGTAAAGCGCATTGTGAATAAAAGTAGAATCTTGTATTTCAGTTTGCCCTAATACATAAACGTTGTTCGAATTATCCAATTCGACAAAATAAGATTGGTCATAGGTAGGGGTGCCATAATAAGTTGAGTTTATGATTTGCTGACCTCCTGCTTCTATGTGCGCTATAAACCCATCACTCCTTCCACCTAATGCATTTGTGTCAATAACTCCAGGAGTAGTAACTAATGAATCAGAGTTCGTTCCTCCAGTTATATAAATATCTTCGTTTGAATCTATTGCAAGAGAATATCCGGCATCATGTTTTTCTCCTCCAAAATAACTACTCCATATAATGTTTTGCAGGGAGTTGTCTAACTTGATTATTACACCGTCCAAATCTCCACCCCCAAAGGTTGGCTGGAAAACATTTCCTACAATTGGAAAATCAGTTGATTGCGTGCAGCTAACAATGTAAATGTTGTTGTTTTCATCTATATCTATTTCTCCTCGAATTTCATCCGCATAATTATATTTTAAAACGTTCAATGCGCAATTGGTAAACGGATGGGTTGAATTTAATCCATCATTTCCAGAGCCACCAATAAAAGTAGATGCCAAAAGTGTTGTCCCATCAGCAGAGAGATTTGAAGCGACAATATCAGACCCATTAATGTAATTTGCCCCAAGACCTTGTTGCAAGTCATTAGGAGTACCTCCATTGTAAGTAGAATCATAACATCCAGTAGTATAAGGGTAGTTTGTTGAGCTAGTTGTTCCTAAGATAAATAATTCGTCAAAATTATTAACAATTAAACTATGCGGTAATTCGTCACTATTTCCTCCAAGATAAGTAGAGTAGAGTAAAAAAGTACCAGTGGTATCAAATTTTGAAATTGCAATATCTATACCTGGAGATAAACCCGAACCTCCGTTAAAGGTTCCGTCATAAGAGCCAAGTACTGTCGGGTAACCAGTACCAAAAACAGAGCTTCCTGCATACAAGAAACCTTTGGAATCAAAGGTCGCTGAATACCCAAAGTTATTAGCCGTAGAACCTGAATAAGTTGCAAACATTAGCGTAGGATCAATAATTAAATCGTAATTATGGTTATAACCTTTAGGGAATGCAAAAGTTACTGTTGTTCCTTTCAATTTGAATTTACATTTAACTTCAACCTTCTCGCCATCAATTATTTGGAATGCATAAGGCTTGTCTTCAATAACATGATTTACTTGGGTGTAGATATGCAGCCTCTCATTTTTAATAGCAATATTGTCAGCACCAGCATAATTCAATTCAATTTGCTTAGCATCTGCATTTGCTTTAACTACAAAATCATACTTAAGATTAAAGACTTTGGAGTACATGTTTAAATCAACTCCTGGATAAAGTTCTTTGTATTCTATTCTGTGAAAACCTTTTGCATGAGAAGCCCACTTGCTTTTGTCATTTCCTAAAAAGTAATTGTAGTATTCAGGTGTTTCCAAGCTACCTTTTGCTAATGCTTTAGTGTTACAGTTATTAAATGTGACTTTGTAACTATGCCACGATAGTTTATCAAAGTTTCTTGGTAAAGATTTATAATAATGCGCTTGAACATATCTAGCGAATTCTTTACCATCATATAAATTGAATAAAAACCCGTCATTTTCCAGGTATAGATATCCGCTTTGAATATCCGAGCGGTAATGCACTTGATCTGGCCATTGGTTTTTGTTCTCTATAAACTTATACCCTCCTAAAACTTGTGGTTCTTGCCCAAGGCTATAACCAATTGAGATGAGTGAGAAAATGAGAATGAAAATCCCTTTGAAATACATAGCCGCAAGGTACAAAAAGTATTTGTTTTACTAAAGACCAAAAATAGAATGAAAAGGGCGCTACAAATCTGTTATTTTTTAAAGGGCTTATTGGCTGCGTCAACAATGAATAGAGTTGCTTTTCCTTTAAATGCTATTTAGTTAGCAATATCAATTAAATTCTGAATATAAAATTTGTAATTTTCCAAAATGAATTTTAGTTACTGGGAAAACAAGGAATTAATAGGGGAGAATGATGTAGTGATTATAGGCAGTGGGATAACTGGCTTGTCCACAGCAATTCATTTAAAGAGAAAATCACCTTCTTTAAAGGTTTTGATATTGGAAAGAGGTATCCTTCCTTGGGGTGCGAGTACTAAAAATGCTGGTTTTGCTTGTTTTGGTTCATTAGGAGAAGTACTAGACGATTTACAAAACACAAGTTTAGATGAGATAGTACGTTTAATTGAAAGCAGGAATGCTGGTTTAAATGCGCTTATTAAGCTTTTAGGAGAAGACGCAATAGATTTTCAACTTAATGGCGGGTTTGAGCTTTTTAGGCCGAATCAAAAAGAAGAATATATAGCATGTTTGGATCGAATGGATGATTTAAATAATGTGTTAAGAAAAGAATTTGGAGGTTCTGTTTATTCGAAGGAAGAGCGAAATTTTGGATTTGAAGGGGTTATAGGTATTATAAAAAACCAATACGAGGGGCAAGTTGACACAGGAAAAATGATGAAGGCTTACCTTGATTTAGCAAGAAGGGAAGGGGTAAATATTATTAATGGAGCTGAAGTTACTCAGTATAGCTCAACTGAATCAGGAGTTGAACTGGAAATAAACAATAATTTAACAATTAAAACAGGTAAACTAGTTATTTGTTCCAATGGTTTTGCAAAACAATTTTTAAATGAAGATGTAGAGCCCGCAAGAGCGCAGGTACTAATTACGAAACCAATTCCGAATTTACCTTTAAAAGGAACTTTTCACTATGACAAAGGGTATTACTATTTTAGAAATATTCATAACCGCGTTTTATTTGGTGGTGGAAGAAACCTGGATTTTAAAGGAGAGAACACTACAGAAATGGAATGTACAGAACAGGTGATTAATAAATTAAAGGATATTTTATCAAATGTGATTTTACCAAACACCAATTACGAAGTAGATTACCATTGGGCTGGGATAATGGGAGTAGGAGATAATAAAGAACCTATTATAAAAGAAGTAGGTAATAATATACTCTGTGCAGTTAGGTTAGGCGGTATGGGTGTTGCCTTGGGAACTATGGTAGGGAAGGAGGCTGCTAAAAAGGTAATCGGTTAATTTGCCTCGGGGAATTCGAGTAGATTTAACTTATTCACCCATAATATAAATCAACTATTCAAATTCCGTTTAGGCCAAAATTCATACTTTTTTAAGGCGAATTATTTTCATGAAACCAAGAAGCTTAATGATGGGATATGCAGGATCTAATTCGTACCACTTAACTCCAAAATTTGCTCGTTTACTGTTTTTGTGATGATTATTATGATATCCTTCACCAAACATTAAAAAATCAAAGGGCAGGAGATTCATGGATGTATCTGAAACACTATAGTTCCGATATCCATATTTATGGGCGAACCAGTTTATTACAGCGCCATGAAGCGGCCCCATAAGAAAATTCATCGGTAAAAATAGAAAGACCCACCAGGCGTGAGCGAAATAGATATAGAAAAATACATAGGCCAAACCCCATAGTAGCCTTGAAACATAACTGTGTGCAATTTTCTCAAAAGATTTCCATTCTGGGACATCTTTGGTAAATTGTTCTTCGATCTTATTTTTTTTATAGAAAATATCAAGGTATTCATTTTTGGTTCTCCACATCATTAGAAATAGGTTTTTGTCGTATTTGGGAGAGTGAGGGTCTTTTTCAGTATCGGCGTAAGCATGATGCTTACGATGCATTACTCCATATGCATAAGGACTTAAGTAAGATGAACCTTGTGTGATATATGTAAAAATATAAAACATCTTTTCCCAAAATTTAGACATGTCAAACATTTTGTGTGCTGCGTATCTGTGCAGGAAGAAAGTTTGACTGAATAATGAAAAGTACCAATGTGCTATTATGAAAATTAATATAATCATTGAAAAGGTTGGTTATAAAATTAATATCTGTTATAGGTTCTCTATTGGAATGCAAAGATATTCACTTTTAACGAGTAAACGATAATATAGTAAGGTTGTGGTTCATTTTGATTCTTATAAATGTAGGAAAGGAGTATTTGAAGGTTATAAATGTTCTATACTTGGTAATGGGGTACACAGGTCCTTTTTGCTCTATTTAACATAATATTAATTATAAGACAAAAGGAGCTAATTCTGTAATGCGAGTAACACGCGTATTTAAACATAATATCAGATATATGATCTTCAGTCATATATCGGTAGATATTTGTAAAAGGATTTACGCCAAGCTTTAATTAATAGATTTTAGGAATTCGTAGAATTAAAAATCCTGAATATCTGTATGGAATTAATTTTTTACGCGATTCTCAGGAAGTTCAGTTTTTCGCCTTGAATACATTTTGTCTTATAATTAGCCATTATGTGTAAATAACCACACAGTGCTAAATTTCATCTTTTGATTTCTTCTCAGCTTTTTCTGTCAAAATCTGATCAATATACTTATCCAAAGCTTTTTCATTCTGTAACTCATCCTTTAACAGATATTTTTCAATTTTTGTAATTGTTCTTTTATCCAGTTTATATGTGGTCATAATCTGCTTTAAAAGATTGTCTGTAATCTCTTTACCATTATATGGTTTTTTACTGATGATGTCTGTGTCAAATATTCTCTTTAGTGGTTCTTCACGGATTCTGATGATATTGAACCCAGCATCAAGTAATCTCAAGGTTTTAACCTTATCCAACTCTCTTTTACCCTTATGCCAATAATTCCCATCAAATTCAATCCCTATGTCTAATGACGGAATATAAATGTCTATTGAATGCAACTTACTTTTTATTTTAGTCTTTAAACCCTTAGGGTTTATATCAGGAAAGAATTTCAATAGTTCAAATGTTATTATTAACTCTTGTTTAGATTGTGGTGTCAAAGTACAATAAGGGCATCCACTTCCTTCTCCTTTTGTCCTAGAATTAAGACTAACTTTCCAAACATGATCCTCTACTTTAGAACATTTCCACCAAACTTTCTTATGACTTCTAATTGCAACATTATCTGGAGTTAAATTTCCATTGAGTTTTGGATGCCATTCCTTTGCAAGGCTTGGATTTAGGGTTGCCAAACAATTGGATTTAACAATTCTCCTGTTACTACAAACAGCACAACCATTTCCCATTACCCTACTACCCACATCAGCCTGCCATTCATGATCAGAGCCTTTAGAACATTTCCACCAAACTTTCTTATGACTTCTAATTGTAACATTATCTGGAGTTAAAACTCCATTGAGTTTTGGATGCCATTCCTTTGCAAGCTCAGGCTTTAAAATAGCTAAACTATTTGATTTCACTACCTTTAACCCTCTACAAATAGCGCACCCTCTACCTCTATTTCTGCCATAAACAGTTGCCTTCCATATATGGTCCTCTCCCTTATCACACTGCCACCAAACTTTTATTTTACTACCCATTGTAACGTGTTTTGGTGTAAGTTCACCATTCATACTATGGTGCCATTCTTTTGATAATAGTGGATTTAGATGTGCTAAACTATTTGATTTTACAACTATTAAGCCTCTACATATTCCGCACCCTCTTCCGGCATTCCTGCTTGCAATAATTGCTTTCCACTCATGGTCATCTCCCTTAGGACATTTCCACCATACTTTCTTATTTGAACCGGGAGTAACATCATTAGGAGTCAACTCTCCATTCTTAGTAGGATGCCATTGTTTCACTAACTCTGGGTTAACTTCTGCTAATGACTTTCCTTTTGGTGGTTTTCTACTCATGAAGCTATAAAGTTAAAATATTTTTAAAATATTGTTAATAATTTATTCAAGAATTAGCACCTCTGTAACCCAGTGATATCAAGGGGTGTTTTTATGCCTTACTTCTTAGTCATAGCACTACTATAAGAAGAGCTCATTAATCTGTAGATCAATGGATTAAGTGTTGATAATTATCAATGCATAATCTTGACTTTTTGAAAAAAAATGAACACTTTAGCAGTGTGAACAAGGTATATAATAAACCAAATAGTTTGAGGTTTGTTAGTGCTTTTATTCAGTATCATCAACCATATATTGCATGTCATATTCAAGAAGAAAACCTAGACGTAGAAGACTGTCTGTTAGTAAAAAATTAATGTTGAGTCAATCTGTAAGACTTAAACTGAATAATCAAAAGGTTCTCAAGACTGTCCTAGAGTGGATTAATGAGTATCCTGAAATTATGTATCTGCATACATGTAAGTATAAAACTAATTGGATTAAAAAGGTTCAACTTACACAACCAGCTTTTGATTTACTCATCAAAAAACTGTCTGTTACTCATCCATCTTTAGCTCATGAATACAAGTTAAGAACAGCTAAAAAAAATATCTTGAAAAAAATTCAAATAGAAGAAGTTGGACTTTAGAGAGTTTGTTTGAACCTTCTATACAATACCCCCTTGCATTTATTATAAGGCCTCACCCCCTACTAGTTGTTAAAGTGTCTGAATGGTTATCTAAAAACAGCTATATATCCATATTTAGTATTATAAAGGTTAACTATTACTCTAGTATAATATATAGCTATGGTTGAAGTTGGAATTAAACTTATTAGGTGTAAATCTCTGTATATGGGATTGTTACAGTATTGAATATACAGTTTGATTAATCCTTGTTACTTGGCATAATATATCCAACCGCACACCTACTCCACTATCCAACACACTGCAAGGTTATAAGGTATTCCTCATCAGTCATCAGCAAACAATCCGCCAACAGAGTTGTCATATTGTATGCAGTTCTCTCCTTCTTCCTCATAGTAAGCTACTCTGTATGTATTCTACATCCACCGCTTACAATAATTTGGCTTCGCCTTGCTGTTCATAATGAGCTGCAGATTACTTTGTTGTAGTTTGCCTCCGGCAATTAGGTAATCTTTGTACACAACAGCTAAAAACATCTAAACTAAAGAAGTTTATCAGTCTTTATCTATTGCTTAATACCTCCAACCGTGCTTTGCACTTAAGTTGTAGGACTCTTTATTCAGCTCAGCAACGCGGCTACGCCTATTAGTCTTAATTAGCAGCAAAGATATCCTGCTTCAACTCTAATTACAATACTGAGTTTATTCTGATATTTAGATTATTCAAATAACAACTCAGATTCAAGTGTTTTAACCTGAAACTGACTAAAGTCTTCTGTATAATTGCACTTTAGCTTCACATACCTCTTCACATCACTATATTCAGTGCTTTGAAGAATACATTCAACTACATATTCACACCCCATATCAGCTTTCACATCAAAAGTTTCATCTATTAAGTACATATTTCCATACTCACCGCTTATATAATCAGAAACATTTGCCTTAAGAACTTCCTCATTGCAAAACTTAGATGTTAAAACCTCTAACCTAACTGCTTGCATTATATCAGAACCTAATACTTCTTCTTCAAACTCTTCAAGTGTACCAAGCTCGTCATAATCTATAAATCTATGTGTAATTATTAAAGGATATTCCATTAATAACTTCTCCTCTTCAGGCATTGTTACTCCATAATATTCTACTTTTTCTATCCAGTTCCCATATTTATCAAATTGATAATCACTCTTATACACTTCTCTATAACCAAACCCCATTTTTGAAGGCTTGTTTTCTTCTATTAATAATCCTTTGTCATTATAACTATAGTAAGTTGTATCACTAGTTTCTAATAGTCTTTTGAATGGTTGACCATTTTCATCAAAATATTCTGCTTGTATTTTACGGTAGCCAATTTCCTTTGTAACTCTACTATTTGTGTAAAACAATTTGCTTATTGTGTCACCTTCTCTATAAAGCTCTACCTCTTTTATTTTAGTAGTGTCCTGATAATAAAAATGGCTTCTAGTACTTATTTCTGTATTTAGATAAAAATGTGATGAATCTCTTAGACCATTATCATTTACAAAATACTTCCATGAGTGCCATTCTTTTCCATTTTCATCATAATTTGTTCTTTGTATTATTCTATTCTGCTCATTATACTTAAATAATATTTTTCCATCAGGAATAGGCTCATCAGAAACATAATCCTCATTAAAAATATCCTTGTACTTAAATTGAGTTATCTCTTCTATTTTTTTTTCATTATAAGAATACTTAAGTCCTTCTATTGGCCTAACATCAACAAAAGTCTTATAACGAGTTATATTCCCATCATTATTATATTGAATAACTTTGTTTTGAATTCCAAAATCAGATAAAACTGCTACTTTAGTAGGCTCACCAAACTTTACTTTTGGCTCAAAAGATATTGTGAATATTTTCTGAACTTCTTTACTTAATCCTGATTTTTCTTTATCACTTTTTTCTAATACAGAACTGCATGATTTTAGGAATAAAACAATACATATTAAACCTGATATTCTAATTACTTTTTTCATAGCTAAATTGATCATGATGCACTAATCTTAATTTGATAAGCAAAGTTAATATTATCAATGACTTTGATTTAAAAAGCATACTTATTGTGAATAAGTATAGATTAGGAAATAGGTTCCTCCCCTCCTTCCTAAGTTATTGAACATAACGCAATACATTATAAGACAAAAGGAGCTAATCCTGTAATACGAGTTACACGCGTATTTATATATGATATCGGTAGATATTATGTTAAAGGATTTACGACCAAGCTTTAATTATTAGATTTTAGGAATCCGTAGAATTTAATATTCTGTATATCTGTACATAATATATTTTTTACGCCATTCTCAGGAATCGTTTTGATCTTATAATTATTTGTTCGATAAAATATACAGCATGAATAGTTCTTTTATATATAACCATTATCTGTATAAATTCTAATAACTTTGTACAACATAAAAAATACAGATTTGGGAAAAGTTAAAATATACGCTAAGATAATACTGGCGCAGATTAAAACAAAGTTTAAAAAGCGGCGAGAATATGAAATTCCAAGGTGTGGTGTTTCATTTACAAAAATGACCAAATTGGCAGATGAAGTAAAAGGAATCAAGATTGTTAAAGAACAAGATACGAAAGCAAAAATCTTCAAAGTGAATTCGAAATCTCCCGAAATGGTTTTCGCTTATGTTTCTCAAATGGCAGAATTTGTAGTCCCTAACTTGAATTCTCCAAGTAAAAAAGATAAGCATAAATTGCTTGAATTGGGAGCTTATATAAAGAAACTACAACCGTTAATTAAGGACATTGAGCTGTATAAAGAAGCTTCAGCATTCATGAAATAAGTCACCATGTTTATTCACTGATCTTCTATTCATTTCAAAACTGATTACCAAATGATTAATCCATTATGGATATTGGAATAATTTGGTGCCCCGACAAACCACTAATGCGAATAAAGTATTTACCCGAAGTCAGTCTGTTTAGGTTTAGTTCTAGGCCAATCGCACCAACTCGAGCAGAATAAACAAGCTTTCCAGCCATATTGTATATTTCTAGATCCTCCCCTATGCTTAATCCATCCAATTGAATGGTCCCATTACTTGGGTTAGGATAAACAGAAACCGTCATATTTTGATTGGTTACTAATCCTACAGTTGAAGAAACTGTTACACTATCAATAGACTCACAACCGTTTGCGTCGGTAACCGCAATAATGTAGGTTCCAGCACATAACTCATGCAAATCAAAAGTTGTAGCAGAGGTAGGGTCATTCCAAGAATAGCTGTAACCACTGGTTCCTCCACTTACGGTAACTTCTGCAGAAGCCATACATGAATCGGAGCTAGAATTCCATCCATTTGCATTTAAAGCTAATATATCCGGTTGACTTAAATTTATTGAATCGATAATAAATGTACAGCCTAAAGAATCTGTAACCACTAGGTTATAATAGCCTGACATTAAAGAATCTGCCAAAGCAAGTGTATTTGAATTACTCCAAGCAAAAGAATAGTTACCTGTACCTCCAACAGCAGAGCCTAATATAGAACCAGTAGCATCTCCAAAACAGAGTGGAGAAATCATCGAATAATTTGCAATGAGTGTATCTGGAGTTGTAATTTGAATGGAATCATTATAATTGCATCCTCTGTTATCTATTAATTGGTAATAATACCAACCAGCCGAAAGACTATCTATAGATGATTCGTGAGAACCACCCGCCCATCCAATGGATACGTTTGCCGAATCATGCAGATGAAGATTTACGTAACCTAAAGTGTCTGTCGCGCACTGAATATTACCAAAATTAAGACTATCTAGTATTGGATATGCCTCTTGGATAAATATCGAATCGGTTACTTGGCACCCGTCGAGATGAGTAATTGTAACCACCTGCCAACCAGCCCATAAATAATTGGCAACCTTCAAAGAGTCAATACTTGCCCAATCGTAAATACAACCGCTAAACATACAAGGACAGCCTGAACTAGCTAAAGTTGCTGTAGCATTACTATCTCCAGGACAGGTAGGCGTCCCTACTCCACCCCAGGTTAAAACATAGGGATCCATAATATTGAAATTGGTAGGTTTAATACAACCAACTGAATCTACCACCCAGATACTATAATTACCTGGACTAAGAGGGCCAATACTATCTGTAATTTCTCCATTGGACCAATTGAATGTATAGGGTGCGGTTCCTCCTGTTGGACTCACTACAGCATTACCGTCATCCCAATAATTACATGAGGTATTATTTACAACTAGATCAAGGTTAATAGTTCCACAATTAGTAACTTCAAAATTGTAAATTCCATTATAATCATTACCCATATATGAGCCCCACGCGATACCAGGACCAGGGTTGGTGTAAGTACCCTCTAAGCGCGTTACTTTAAAACCATTTGCTCCCATAGGGTTAATACTGTCAGCTCTATAAGCATATACAAAATCAATAAGCCCATTACCATCCAAATCTGTAATTAAAGGAGTGCTACCCAGGTTTACACCAGCTTCAGAAATAGATAAATCACTAATACTATTATTCGGAAAATCTACTATTTTTAATTGATGCTCAAAATGTGCTCCTGTGTGATAATTTAGGGAAAGAATAACTTCATCTCTTCCGTTTAAATCGAGGTCTACGGCATTAGCTGAAGCAAAGTGTAAATCACTAATACTATCAAAAAACGCAACCTCTCCGGTATTTCCATCTATCATTACTTGATAGTAATCGAAATAAGAAGGAGCCGAACCTTTACCTAATACTGCAAAAACATCTGGTGATTGATTCCCTATAAAATTCCCGAAAATTGGCGCTGCACTTGACTGGGATCCAGGAATGGTGACTTTCCAAAGAATTGTATCCATTAATCCATCGATTGCATAAACAGACCCACTGAAACTTTGACTGACTATATCATAAACGCCATCATAATTAATATCGGCAATACTAGCAGGAGCAATAAATCCAGTAACAGGATCGTCAATTAACATAGTGGCACCACTTATGTCATTGTTCATTAAATCGGTTAGCGGAACCCGCCAAAGGGAACCTCCTTCATCTTCTCCCCCACTTCCAAATATTATAGAATAAACACCCGTATTAGCCATGTCTATACATATCGCAGAACAATAAGTTTCTTCTCCATCAGGCATTGTGTCTTGAGCAATAATATTGCCGGTAACAGCATCTAAAATCATTAATCGTCCAGGAGGTCTCATCGTATCCCATGGAAATGCTGCATGATCTCCTCCATTGGCAACCAATATATCTGCAACTAGATCTCCATTTTGATCTGGAATTATTTGAGGGCTGTAAAAATTTAACCATCCACTATCGGCGGCTTGGGTTGCTGGATAAGGAAAAAACTCCCATATCATGTTTCCGGTTTGGCCGTCAATAGCATAAAACTCTCCGTATCTACCCCCAATAAAAACATCATCTTGACCGTCGCCATTTGCATCTCCAAACGAAGCACTGGTAAACATCTCTTCATCTGTAGCAAATTCCCATAGCACATTTCCATTTGCTCCATCCAACGCTACTACTCCTCGTGCATCTGGCGACCCATCAATTCCTCCACCAATTACAATATCTAAAGTTGCATCTCCATTTAAATTAACCGGCCTAGGTGAAGAGAAAGTAACGGATGTATCTATAAGAGTTTGCCATAATTGCGTTTGCGCTTGGACTAATCCCGAAAGTAAAATTACTGATGCTAAAAAGATGGTTTTCATAATATGCTATGTAAATCGAATCAAATATATTGATTATACCATGGATATTCTTTATTTCCTATTTATTAATAAATTGAGTAGCAATAATTTTATGACGGGTATGAATATATTAGTTGTCTCTGGTTAAAACCTATCTTCTTTGTAATGAATTTATCTAGCCCTATCTTTTAGTATATTTTCGACATCTATCAGTTTAAAACCCTTTGCTTTTAGAAGAATTAAATAGTGATACATAAGGTCTGCAGCCTCATTTTTAAAAAGGTTTTCATCATCATCTTTTGCTTCAATAACTAATTCTACAGCTTCCTCTCCTACTTTTTGCGCTACTTTATTAATTCCTTTTCTAAACAATTGATTCGTATAAGAACTTTCATCATTTTCATCAATTCGCTGGCTGATGGTTTCTTCTAATTCATAGACAAATCCCTTAGCTGTTTCTTCGCGAAAACAAGACGTTGAACCTGTGTGACATGTCGGGCCTATTGGTGTTGCTTTAATTAAAACCGTGTCATTATCACAGTCAATTTGGATGTCATTAACGTTTAAGAAATTCCCTGACTCCTCCCCCTTAGTCCATAGCCTGTTTTTACTTCTACTAAAGAAGGTCACACGTCGTTCTTTTTGCGTTTTAAGAAAAGCTATATCGTTCATGTATCCTAGCATTAAAACTTGTAAGGTGTTGTTGTTTTGCACTATTACTGGTACCAAACCATTATCCTCTTTATTGAAATCTATTTTCATATCTATCGTATTGCTATTTTTTGCTCTTTTAAGTAATTCTTTAATTCTGGAATTGGTATTTCTCCATAGTGAAATATACTAGCTGCTAATCCTCCAGTTGCTTTAGTTTGCTCAAATACATTTTTAAAGTGTTCTTTGCTTCCTGCTCCTCCAGAAGCTATTACTGGAATGTTAACAGCAGAGCTTACTTTTTCTATTATATCTAGTGCAAAACCTACTTTTGTGCCATCATTATTCATTGAGGTAAGTAAAATTTCTCCTGCCCCTAATTGTTCAAGTTGCTTGGCCCAACTAACCGTTTTTAAGGATGTTAAAGTCCTCCCACCGTGCACAAATACTTTCCATTCACCATCCACAAATTTAGTATCTATAGCCACTACAACACACTGACTGCCAAAACAATTAGCTATTTCAGTTATCAGTTCAGGTCTTTTCACTGCTGAAGAATTAATACTTACTTTATCAGCTCCTGCTTCAATGAGTTTAGCAACATCATCAACACTATCTATTCCACCACCAACCGTAAAAGGAATATTAATTTCTTTGGCGATATTTTTGACCAATTCTATTAAAGTGGATCGGTTCTCAATGGTTGCAGTTATGTCTAAAAAAACTAGCTCATCAGCACCTTGTTTTATATAATTTTTTGCCAATTCAATAGGGTCTCCTGCGTCCTTAATTCCCACAAAATTAATTCCTTTGACAGTTCTGCCATCTTTGATATCTAAGCAGGGTATTATTCTCTTTTTTAACATAACTCTTGTAGTTGTTTTAAAGTTATTTTTCCCTCATAAATTGCTTTTCCGAGAATAGCTCCTTCGCACCCTAACTCAATCAATTGGTAGAGATCATCCATGCTCGATACTCCGCCGCTTGCAATCAAATTAACAGACGATTCGTTCATAATTTCTTTATAAAGTGCATTTGATGTTCCTTCCAACATTCCATCTTTTGCAATATCGGTACAAATAACATTTTTAATTCCTTTGGTTTCGTACTCTTTGATAAAATCAACTACATCAATATCAGATTTTTCTAACCATCCATTCGTTGAAATTTTCCGATTGCTACAATCTGCACCTAAAATAATTTTATCCGATCCATATCTATCCAACCATTGCAAAAATAAAGCTGAATTATTAGCTGCTATGCTACCTCCGGTGATTTGTGAAGCTCCGCTGCTAAAAGCTATCTCCACATCTTTATCTGTTTTTATGCCTCCGCCAAAATCTACTCGAAGATTAGTTTTTGAAGCGATCAACTCCAGTATTTTATAATTCACAATATGTTTAGATTTAGCACCATCTAAATCTACTACATGCAAGAATTTAATCCCATTATCTTCAAATTCTTTAGCTACTTCTAATGGGTTTTCGTTGTAGATTTTTTTAGTGCTATAATCTCCCTTAGAAAGCCTTACGCAGTTACCATCTATTATATCTATTGCCGGTATAATTCTCATAAATCCAGAAAGTTTTTAAGTATTTGTTCACCAATATCAGCCGATTTCTCTGGGTGAAATTGAGTTGCATAAAAGTTGTCTTTTTGCATTGCTGCACTAAAGGGTTTTATATAATCGCAAACGGCGGTTGTTTGTTTATTAACCTCTGCATAATAGCTATGAACAAAATAAACATTATTTGTGCGCTCCAAACCTTTAAATAGGACTCCTTCTATTTTAGAGAAATTATTCCAGCCCATATGAGGAACCAATTCGGTATTTGGGAATTTCTTTACATGTGAATCAAAAATACCTAAGCATTTAGTATTTCCTTCTTCAGAATATGCACACATTAATTGCTGCCCTAGGCAAATTCCAAGCATTGGCTTTTTAATTTTCAAAATTGTTTTATCCAACTTTTTTTCAATTAAATATTTCATCGCAGAACTCGCTTCACCTACACCGGGAAATATTACTTTATCGGCAGCTAATATGCTGGTTTCATTATCTGTAATAGCACTCTCGTAACCTAGTCTGGTCAGCGCATTCTGGACAGAACTAATGTTGCCTGCATTGTATTTTATTATAGCTATCATAATTTCCCTTTTGTGCTAGGTATTGAGTGGTTATCTGTTTTTGTTTTTGCCATCTTAATAGCCTTTGCAAAAGCTTTAAATATTGCCTCAATTTTGTGGTGTTCATTCTCCCCTTGAGCTTTTACATGTAAATTGCATTTAGCTGTATCTGTAAATGATTTAAAAAAGTGCATAAACATTTCTGTTGGCATCTCCCCTATCATTTCTCTTTCAAAATTTGCTTCCCAAACTAACCAAGGTCTTCCTCCAAAATCAATTCCTACCTGAGCCAAACATTCATCCATAGGCAATAAAAAACCATATCGTTCGATTCCTTTTTTAGATCCTAATGCTTTTAAGAAGGCTTCCCCTAAGGTTAATGCAACGTCCTCTATAGTGTGGTGTTCGTCTATTTCTAAATCTCCTTTTACTTCAACTTTTAAATCAATATTACCATGCTTAGAAATCTGTTCCAGCATATGGTCAAAAAATCCTATACCCGTATTAAAATATCCCTTTCCATTTCCATCAAGGTTTAGTTCTACAGTAATATCTGTTTCATTGGTTTTTCGATTTATTTTAAACTGTCTAGGTATTGATTTTAGAAATTGAAATATTTCATTCCAATTGGTTGTAGATAAAGTTGCATTTTCATTTTTGTCTCCAATAAAAATACTTTTACTGTTTAAGTTTTGTGCAAGTTCAATATCTGTTCCTCTGTCACCAATTACATAAGAATTTGCCAAATCATAATCACCATAAATATACTTATTCATTAATCCTGTTCTGGGTTTCCTTGTTGGAGCATTGTCTTCTGGAAAACTTTTATCTATTAGAATCTCACTGAACTCAATTCCTTCATTTTTAAAAGCTTGAAGCATCTTGTTGTGAGCGGGCCAAAAAGTATTTTCAGGAAATGACTCAGTTCCTAGACCATCTTGATTTGTTACCATTACTAACTCGTAATCCAATTCATTTACAATTTTAGAGAGCCCCTGAAATACTCCAGGATAATACTCTAGTTTTTCTAAACTATCTAATTGATAGTCTAATGGTGGTTCTATAACCAATGTTCCATCTCGATCTATAAATAATACTTTTTTCATCGTTAAATCTCTTTAATAGCCTTGATTAATATTCTATTTTGTTGTGGAGTGCCAACCGTAATTCTTAAGCAGTTTTTAACATCCCTTGTTCGGTTTCTAATTATTATTCCTTGTGATCTAAGCAGCGTAAATATTTTATCTGATTGATCAAATTCCACCAATATAAAGTTGGCTTCAGATGGATAAATTTTTCTTACAGAAGGAATTGTTGAAAGCGCCTCAACAAGTAAATCTCTTTCCAATTTTAGCAGGTTGATTTGCTCCAAAAACACCTCATTATTCTTTAAAGCTTTTAATCCTTCTATTTGACTCAATGAATTTATATTATAAGGAGGTTTAATTTTATTAATGATAGCAATGATCTCTTTACTTGCAAAGGCCATCCCTAAACGTAACCCAGCCAAACCGTAGGCTTTGCTTAAAGTGTTAAGCACGACAAGATTAGGTGTTTCATTAAGCAATGAAATCGCACTCATTGAGCTTGAAAAATCTATGTAAGCCTCATCAACAATTACTATTCCCGAAAATGCAGATGCCATTTCTTTTATAGATTTTAAAGAATATGTATTTCCGGTTGGGTTATTGGGGGAACATATAAAAAGTAAACCGGCAGAATCTATTTTTTCAATAAAATCGCTTTTATCAGGTAGTTGAAAATCTGGCTTTAGGTTGATCTTAACAGTTTCAATATTGTTGATTTTTGCTGACACTTCATACATGCCATATGTTGGCGGAAAAATATAGGATTTATCCTTATCCGGTTCGCAAAATGCTCTAAACATTAAATCTATAGCCTCATCACTGCCATTTCCAATAAATATCTGATTGGTTTGCAGTCCTTTAATAATTGAAAGTTCCATTTTTAACGCTGTTTGAAAAGGATCAGGGTAACGGTTAACTATTGTTTCAAATGGATTTTCGTTCGCATCCAACCAGATGCTTGCATCTTCCATAAATTCCTCTCTAGCAGATGAGTAGGGAGTTAAGTCAACTATATTTTTTCGAATAATATTTTCTAATTTAAACATTCTATAAATCTTTTAATCTGAGGGTTACGGCATTTTTATGCGCAAATAATTGCTCTGATTCTGCCATTATTTCAATTGATGGTCCAATTGCTTGAATTCCTTCTTTAGTTATTTTTTGAAAAGTGATTTTCTTTTGAAAACTATCTAAGGAAACACCACTGTAATTTCTAGCGTATCCATTCGTTGGCAAGGTATGATTAGTTCCGCTAGCGTAATCTCCAGCACTCTCACAACTGTAGTTACCCAGGAACACAGAACCTGCATTAATTACCTTATCAATATATTTGGAAGCATCGTTTGAAGCTATAATTAGGTGTTCTGGTGCATAGAGATTGCTAAAGTCCATGCATTCTTCCATGTTATTTAAAAGAAAGGCTTTACTATTGGATAAAGCTTTTTTTGCCGTTTCAGATCTAGGCAATAGAAGAACTTGTTTCTCTAATTGAATTAAGGTTTGTGTCAAAATATTTTCGCAGTCCGATAGTAAAATTACTTGACTGTCTGCGCCATGTTCAGCTTGAGACAATAAATCGGCAGCAATGTATTCTGGATTCCCAGTTTTATCCGCAATAACTAATACTTCACTTGGTCCTGCTGGCATATCTATACTAATCCCACTTTGTTGAACTAACTCTTTGGCTTTAGTTACAAATTGATTACCGGGTCCAAAAATTTTATAAACTTGTGGAATTGTTTCAGTTCCATACGCCATAGCCGCGACTGCTTGAGCTCCCCCTACTTTATATATCTTAGTAATACCAATTAAGTTAGCTGTATACAATATTGCTGGATTTATTTCTCCTTGATCGTTGGATGGTGTGCACAATACAATCTCTTCACAATTAGCTAATTTAGCAGGAACACCAAGCATTAGTACTGTTGAGAATAGGGGTGCCGAGCCTCCTGGAATGTATAGTCCAACTTTTTCAATAGCAACTGATTTTCTCCAACATTCTACACCTACTGAGGTTTCTATAACTTGTTCTTCAATGAATTGAGATTTGTGAAACTTTTCAATATTCTGTTTCGCTATATTGATAGCTTGCATAAGTTCTTTTGAAACAAGTTTTTTTGCTTTTTGTATTTCTGCTTCTGAAACTAAAAATTCAGCTAAATCTACATTGTCAAATTTCTGTGTATAAGCTCTTAACGCATTGTCTCCATCTTCTTTAACATTTTTTAATATTGTGTTTACAATCTGATCCAGCTGTTCTTTATCAATAGTTGGTCGACTAACCATTGTGGACCAATCTTTTTGTTTAATATTCTTAAATAATTCCATTACGATACCATTTTATCTATGGGAACAATTAAAATTCCTTCTGCTCCCGCATTTTTTAATTCATCTATTACATCCCAAAATTTGGTTTCGTCTATTACGCTGTGTAATGAACTCCATCCTTCTTTTGCTAATGGAAGAACCGTAGGGCTTTTTAAAACAGGTAATATTCTACTCACCTCTTCAATTTTTGTGTTTGGAAGGTTCATTAAAATATATTTGGTGTTTTTCGCCCTCAGAACAGCTTTCATTCTAAAAAGTAATTTATCTAGTATTTCTTTTTGTTGGAGCCCAATATTTGGAGACTTTGCCAATACAGCTTCTGACCTTAACATTACTTGAATTTCTTTTAATCCATTTTTAAATAATGTACTTCCAGAACTTACAATATCGCAAATACCATCTGCAAGACCAATATTTGGAGCTATTTCAACCGAACCTGAAATAGCATGTATTTCAGCATTGACATCATTTTTGTTTAAGAAATTTAGAAGTGTATTTGGATAAGAAGTTGCTATTTTTTTTCCTTCAAAATAAGTTATTGAATCATACTCAATTTCTTTTGGAATGGCCAATGAAACTCTGCATTTAGAAAATCCTAACCTTTGAATTATCTCAATATTTTTCTGTTTTTCAATTAGAAGGTTTTCTCCAATAATAGCAACATCCACAACCCCGTCTTCTAGATATTGTGGGATATCAGCATTTCTTAAGTATAAAATCTCTAGAGGAAAATTTGGTGCAGTTACCTTTAGTTGATCCTTACCGTTATCAATAGAAATACCACAATCTTTTAATAGTTGGAGAGAGTCTTGATTTAGTCTTCCACTTTTTTGTATTGCAATTTTTAGTTTACTCATTTTTTATGTTTTGTGATCTGAGTAAACCTTTGAACGGATTGATTAAAACAAAAAACCCGCCTGATTTACTCAGACGGGTTTTGAAATATATTTACTATACATATATCACTTTCCACTTGCCTGAGAGCAATTGTAAAAATGATGATGATGTAATTTCTTTAAATTCATTTTATAATCTTGATACAAATCTATAGAAAAATAATTTAATAATTATTATAATAAATAAAAATATGGCAACTATTTTGTTCTTCAATTGGCCACATCAAAATGATTCCTTTGTCTTACACCCTAACCCCAATAACACAAACATCATCAATTTGCTCTAAGTCGCCTTTCCAAGTTTCAAAGCTTTCATCAATTAATGTGTTTTGCTCTTCCATAGGTTTATCCTGAATGCTTAGCAGCAATTCTCTAAAGGCTTTTGCTTTAAATTTCTTGCCTCTTTCTCCACCAAATTGATCTACATATCCATCAGAGAATATATAAATAGTATCTCTTTTTTCTAAATCAAAACTATGTGTTGTATAGGGCTTGGGGTTTTCAAACTGACCGATAGGCTGTTTATTGGCTTTAGTTTCTATAATCTCACCATTTCTAATAATCCATAAAGGATTATGTGCTCCTGCATATTGAAGTTTCATTCCTTCTAATGAACAGATTGCTATATCCATACCATCCTTAACTTCTTCTTCAGACTTCTCAAACTCTGCAACAACAATTTCTCTTGTTTTGTTAAGGATTTCTCCTGGATCTGTTAATCCATGTTCTCTCACACTTCTGTTAAGTGCATTGTTACAAACAACACTAACCATTGCTCCAGGAACTCCGTGTCCAGTGCAATCTGCTGCAGCAAATAATACCTTGTTACCTCTATTTTCCATCCAATAGAAATCTCCTGCTACAACGTCCTTTGGCTTGTATACTATAAAGCTTTCCTTTAAGTACTCTTTTACTACTTTGATTGGAGGTAAAATGGCTGATTGGATACGTTTTGCATAAGTGATACTATCCTTAATCTCTTGATGTGCTTCCTCAACTACTTCTTTTTGTTGCTCTATAACTGTTTTTTGCTTACGGGTAACTTTTAGTCTGTTTATTACAAAAAATAAGAATACAACTACTAATCCTAGCCCTCCAGCAGCAGCTCCAGTTAGTATTTGTTGCTTTTCCTTTTCTTCTTGTTCTACTGCTAATAATTTATCATGCTCAGCATCATCTACTACTTTTTGTTTTTCATGCGCTGCAGCATCAATCGTCTTTTGTTTTTCATATGCATATTTAGCCTGTTGTTGAGCAGATGCTTTTTGTGTTTCTTCGTTATTTAGGCTGTCTTTCATTTTTATATGAAGTTTATGCATCTCTAATGCTAACATCCCTTTGCCTTGCTTTTCATAGACTTTGCTTAAATAGCTAGAAGCATCTGAAATAAGACCAGGATAACCTAGCTCTTTTGCTATTTCAAGTGATTTTAAAAAGCGTTGTTTTGCTGCTGCTATTCCACTATTACTTCCTTTTTCAAATTCAATACCCCCAATGTTGTTTAAGCTAGTAGCTATGCCTTCTTTGTCACTAATTTCTTCTTCTATCTTTAAACTTTTATGGTGGTATTCTAAGGCTTTAGGGATGTCTCCTTGGTCATCATAAATACGCCCAATGTTGTTTAAGCTAGTAGCTATGCCTTCTTTGTGGCCAATTTCTTCTTCTATCTTTAAACTTTTATGGTGGTATTCTAAGGCTTTAGGGATGTCTCCTTGGTCATCATAAATACGCCCAATGTTGTTTAAGCTAGTAGCTATGCCTTCTTTGTTACCAATTTCCTCCTCTATCTTCAAACTTTTATGGTAGTATTCTAAGGCTTTAGGGATGTCTCCTTGGTCATCATAAATGCTTCCAATGTTGTTTAAGCTAGCTGCTATGCCTTCTTTGTGGCCAATTTCCTCCTCTATCTTCAAACTTTTATGGTAGTATTCTAAGGCTTTAGGGATGTCTCCTTGGTTATCATAAACATACCCAATGTTGTTTAAGCTAAGAGCTATACCTTTTTTGTTACCAATTTCCTCCTCTATCTTCAAACTTTTATGGTAGTATTCTAAGGCTTTAGGGATGTCTCCTTGGTTATCATAAATAATCCCAATGTTGTTTAAGCTAGCTGCTATGCCTTCTTTGTTACCAATTTCCTCCTCTATCTTCAAACTTTTATGGCAGTATTCTAAGGCTTTAGGGATGTCTCCTTGGTGATTATAAATAAACCCAATGTTGTTTAAGCTAAGAGCTATACCTTTTTTGTTACCAATTTCTTCTTGTATCTTTAAACTTTTATGGTAGTATTCTAAGGCTTTAGGGATGTCTCCTTGGTTATCATAAATTAACCCAATGTTGTTTAAGCCTATAGCTATGCCTTCTTTGTTACCAATTTCCTCATCTATCTTCAAACTTTTATGGTAGTATTCTAAGGCTTTAGGGATGTCTCCTTGGTTATTATAAAAATAACCAATGTTGTTTAGCGCATCTGCAAGGTGTTTTAAATAAAAGGGTTTATTTGGCGTATTAGTTTTAGTGTTTTTTTCTGCAAGTACTCTTAGTTGCTCATTATAAATGGGCCATACTTGGTCATCATATTCAGCCTCCACCATTGCATTTAATATATTACAACGTGTAGTGTCGTGCTTGGCATTTTTAAGTTCCAGCTTTAAAGAATCCATATCCTGAGCAACTCCACTAAAGGAGATAAGAAACAATGATATGTAGATGATGGGTTTGATGGAGCTAATGTAGTAATTCTATTTCAGCTATCTATTTATTTAGATATTGCCATTACGCATAAATCACCCACGATAGCATATTGTACTGTCTTACACCCTAACCCCAATAACACAAACATCATCGACCTGTTCTAAGTCGCTTTTCCAAGTTTCAAAGGTTTCATCAATGCTTGTTTTTTGCTCTTCCATAGCTTTATCCTGAATGCTTAGCAGTAATTCCCTAAAGGCTTTAGCTTTAAATTTCTTGCCTCTTTCTCCACCAAATTGATCTACATATCCATCAGAGAATATATAAATAGTATCACCTTGCTCTAAATCAAAACTATGCGTTGTATAAGGCTCAGGGTTTTCAAACTGACCGATAGGTTGTTTATTTGCTTTGGTTTCTATAATCTCACCATTTCTTATAATCCACAAAGGATTATAAGCTCCGGCATATTGAAGCTTCATTCCTTCAATACTGCACAATGCTATGTCCATACCATCTTTTACATCTTCCTCTGATTTCTTAAATTCTTGCACAACTATTTCACGGGTTTTATCTAATATCTCTCCAGGAATTGTTAATCCATGTTCTCGCACACTTCTGTTTAGTGCATTGTTACAAACTACTGATACCATAGCTCCAGGGACACCGTGGCCTGTGCAATCTGCAGCAGCAAATAATACTTTACCATTCTTATGTTCCATCCAATAAAAATCTCCTGCTACAACATCCTTTGGTTTGTATAATATAAAGTTTTCCTTTAAGTATTCTTTTACCACTTTCATTTGAGGTAATATGGCGGATTGAATACGTTTAGCATAAAGTATAGAGTCTAATATTTCTTGATTTTTTTCTTCTAGCTCATAGTGTGCCAATTCTGTCTCTTCTTTCTGTTGTTCTACTTTTACTTTTTGCTGCTCAATTATATATTTCTGCTTTCTTGTTACTTTCAACCTGCTCAGCATAAAGACTAAGAATATAGCTACCAAACACAATCCAGCAGCTATGGAAAAGATAATTACTTCTTGTTTTGCTTTTTTTTCTTGTTCTATAGCTAATACCTTATCATGCTCAGCATCATCAATCGTCTTATTTTTTTCATTCTCGTATAAAGCTTGTTGCTGAACAGCTGCATTTAGCGTTTCTTGATTGGTGATACTATCGCGCATAGTAATGGACAACTTATACATTTCGAGTGCTTTCAACCCTTTTTCTTGTTTTTTATATACAATACTTAATAAGCTTGCCGCTTGACCGATATTAGCAGGATGTCCGATTTGTTGAGAAATAGACAGACTTCTTAACGCATATATTGCTGCTTGCTCAAGTTTATCTTGCTTGCTATATATAGTTGCTATATTATTCAGAGATGAAGATATACCCTTTTTATCAGCTATTTCTTCTTGTATTTTAAGACCGCGAGTGTAATAATCCAAAGCTTCTATAATTTCCCCTTGGCGATTGTATAGCGACCCTATGTTGTTTAGAGTGTTAGCTATTCCTATTTTATCACCTAATTCTTCTTGTATTTTAAGGCTACGAATGGAATAATCCAAAGCCTCTTTTGGCTGACCTTGAACATTATACATAGCCCCTAAATTATTTAGAGATGAAGCTATGCCATCTTTATCACCTATTTCTTCATGGATTTTAAGACTGCGCTGATAATAATCTATAGCTTCATTTATTTGGTCTAGGTCAAAGTAGATAACACCTATGTTGTTTAAAGACTGGCCTATTCCTGATTTATTACCTAATTCCTCCTGCAGTTTAAGACTGCTAATGAAATAATTCAAGGCTGCTTTTATTTTGCCTTTGCTATAGTTTATATATCCTATGTTGTTTAGCGCTCTTGCTAAAGATTCTTTTAGGCTTTTCTGAACTTTGTCTGAATTATTTTTTAAAAGTGATTTTTCGGCAATAAGTTCTGATTTTTCACATAAATATTTTAGCGTGTCAATATTTGAAATGTAGAGAATTTCTGATAATACCAAATATGATTCAGCTAAAGAGGTATCATGGCTATTAGGATTATTAATAACAGCGTTTAAACTATCTATTTGGTAAAGTTGCGCGTCACTAAAAATTTGGGAAACTCCATTAAATGAGATAAAAAATAATGATATGTAGATGATGGGCTTCATGTTGCTAATGTAATAATTCTATTTCACCTCTATGTATAAGAGTAAGAGGCTATGATTGTAGATTATATACTTCTAAATTTATTGGGTAATCTTAAACTTTAACACCAATAACACAAACATCATCAATCTGCTCTAACTCACCTCTCCAAGTTTCAAAGGTTTCATTAATGGTTATTTTTTGCTCTTCCATAGTTTTATCCTGAATGCTGAGAAGTAATTCTCTAAAGGCTTTAGCTTTAAACTTCTTGCCCCTCTCTCCTCCAAACTGGTCTACATATCCATCTGAGAAGATGTAAATAGCATCTCCTTTTTCTAAATCAAAACTATGTGTTGTGTATGGTTCAGGCTTATCAAACTGACCGATAGGCTGTTTATTTGCTTTGGTTTCTATAATATCACCATTTCTTATGATCCATAACGGATTATAAGCTCCGGCGTATTGTAGTTTCATACCTTCAATACTGCATAAAGCGATGTCCATACCATCTTTTACATCTTCTTCTGATTTCTTAAATTCTTTTACAACTATTTCACGGGTTTTATCTAATATTTTCCCAGGAATTGTTAAGCCATGTTCCCTCACACTTCTGTTTAGTCCGTTATTACAAACTACTGAGACCATAGCTCCAGGTACACCATGTCCTGTGCAATCTGCGGCTGCAAACAATACTTTACCATTCTTCTGTTCCATCCAATAAAAATCTCCTGCTACAACGTCTTTTGGCTTGTATACTATAAAGCTTTCCTTTAAGTATTCTTTTACCACTTTCATTTGAGGTAATATGGCGGATTGAATACGTTTAGCATAAAGTATAGAATCCAATATTTCTTGATTCTTTTCTTCTAACTCATAGTGTGCCAATTCTACAACTTCTTTCTGTTGTTCTACTTCTGCTTTCTGTTGTTCAATTAAAGCTTTTTGTTTTCTTGTTGCCTTTAACTTATTAAATACAATTATTAAGAAAAAAATAACCAATCCTAATCCGACTGCAATCGCTACTACTAGGATTTGCTGTTTCTCTTTTTCTTCTTTTTCTATAGCTATTTGTTTGTCATACTCTGCATTATCAATAGCTTTTTGTTTTTCATACGCATACTTATATTCTTGCTGTTTCGCTGCTTTTATAATATCTTCATTGTAAATACTATCATGCATTTCAATATAAAGTTTGTACATTTCAAGGGCTTTCATTCCTTTACCTTGTTTTTGATAAACTTCACTTAATAAGCTTGACGCTTGACTTATATTATCAGGATATCCTATTTCTTCTGAAATGGTTAAACTTTTTTGGCCATATTCTAAGGCTTCCATTAACTCGCCTCGATCATTGTGAATAATTCCCATATTTTTGAGGGAGATAGCTATTCCTTTCTTGTCTCCTATTTCTATTTGAATAGTAAGGCTCCGGTTGTAATAATCAAGGGCCTCTTTTATCTTGCCTTGATTATAGTATATCATTCCTATTCTGGTTAGAGAGGTAGCTATTCCTTTTTTATCACCGATTTCTTCATCTATTTTAAGACTCCGATGATGATCATCTAAGGCCTCTTTTGTTTTTCCTTGCTTTTCGTGTATATCTCCAATATTGCCGAAAGCTGAAGCCAAACCCAGTTGATAATCTATTTCTTCATAGAGCTTAATACTACGATTGTAATAATCCAAGGCTTCTTTTAATATTCCTTGCTCTTTGTATATAAAACCTATGTTTCCCAGAGCTGTTGCTATTGCTTTTTTATCTCCAATTTCTTTAAAATTTTTCAAACTTTTATTACTATACTCGAGAGATAATGCGATATTCCCTTTTCCTTGATTTAGATAACCCAACCAAGCATAACTTTCTGACTTACCATTTTGATAGTTCAACCGCTCACTTATCACCTCTGCTTTCTTACAGATTATTATAGCAGTGTCAGGATCGCTTAAATAGTAATAATTGATTATTTCAAAATAAGTTAAAACTACCGTTGTATCGTGGCTTTTAGGATTAGCTATTATTTTGTTCAAACTATCAACCTGCTGCTGTTGTTCATTCGTGAACTGAGAAAACCCTTGAAAAGAGATAAGAAATAGTATTATGTAGATAATGTTTTTGATACAGTAAATATAGCTATAAATATTAAGAGAAAGTAACTATATTCCATTAGACAAAACGTGGTTTGTAAACGTCTCAAAACGAACATTGAAGTAAAAAAAAAGCATATGCTTATATTATAGTTGCCTTAGTAATAAGGTAAAATAAGGCTCAAATATTTTCAATTACCAGGACCTGATAATTTAATTATAGTGTATTTTTGAAAAAAACTTAATAGATGAATACTTTTTCAATTGCCATTCATGGTGGAGCAGGAACCTTGGTAAAAGGAATGATGACCACTGAATTAGAGAAGCAATATAAAGCAGCTTTAAAGGAAGCGCTTTATGCAGGATATTCAGTTTTGGAAAGCGGAGAAACTTCTATTGAGGCTGTAGAAAAAGCGGTTATCGTTTTGGAGGATTCACATTTATTTAATGCGGGTAAAGGTGCGGTTTTTACTGCGGATGAAACCCATGAAATGGATGCTTCTATTATGAATGGAAAGAACTTAAATGCGGGTGCTGTGAGTTTGATTTCTGGAATTAAGAACCCTATTTCATTAGCATATGATGTTATGGAAAAGAGTGAGCATGTGTTTTTAGCTGGAGAAGGAGCAATTCAATTTGCTAAAATGAATAATTTCGCTATTGAACCCGCAGCTTATTTTTATGATGATTTCCGTCATAAGCAATGGTTAGAAATTAAGGATACAGATAGTTTTCAGCTAGATCATTCCAAGAAAAAAGACAGTAAATTTGGAACGGTTGGTGCAGTTGCTTGTGATGCAGATGGCAATATTGCCGCAGCAACTTCTACAGGCGGAATGACAAATAAGCGCTTTGGAAGAGTCGGAGACAGTCCTATGATTGGAGCTGGAAATTATGCCAATAATAAAACATGTGCTATTTCCTGCACTGGTAGTGGTGAGTTTTTTATAAGGGGTGTTGTTGCTTATGATGTAGCTTGTTTAATTGAACACAAAGAAATGTCGTTATTAGAAGCTGCTAACGAAGTAATTCATAAAAGAATTCTAGAAATTGGGGGTGATGGCGGTTTAATTGCAGTTGATTCCAAAGGAAATGTTGCTATGCCTTTTAATACAGAAGGAATGTACAGAGCTACTAAATCATCAAACGGAAAAGAAGAAATTTCTATTTATAAATAGTGTGAGTTCCATGTAATAACCATTTTTATGCTAAAAGGCCATTCTCGATATAAAATTTTTGCAAAATTTCACTCGAATTGACATTCATTCCTTATGTCGAACTCACATAAAATAGCGTTGTAAGTTCTATTGGAATTCGGAGAACTAAATAAAAGGTGCCTCAATTGGTAATACTGTAACAATTCTATTCTTGAGATCAAACTGATCACTATTTGATAAGACATGAACTTTTAGATTTGCTATTGTCATTGGTACTCCCTCGTCAAGGATTTTCTCGTTATTATGCGTTAATGCAGTTCCATCAAAAATAATTGCCATTCCAGAACCAATTACGGTACAATCTTTTCCGTTTTTAATAATCATCCCTGTGTCCTCTGCCAATCCGATTCCAATTAAATTTGGAAATTTCGCCACAGCTTCAGATTGTCTTCCAAAACGGCCACGTTTAATAAAATGCGTATCAATAATCAATTCAGGGATCAACCCCAATCCTTTGTACATAGTAACAGCGCCTTTAAAAAATGCTTCAGAAGCGCTGCCGCCAGCAATCATTTCATTAGCCATAGCCATTGCTCCAGCACTTGTACCAGCAATTACAAAACCTTCTTCGTTTTTGTATCGATCTGCTAAAATATTATGAATTGTTGTTCCGCCAATTTTATCGGTGATGTTGGATTGATTGCCGCCAGAGAACATTACACAATCTGCATTTTTAATTAACTCAATTGAAGATTTTTTTTCAGAATCTTCCTTACTTCTAATATCAAGAACAGAAATATTTTCACACCCTAAAGTGGTAAATGCTTCTAAATAACTCTCTCCAACTTCAACAGGAATACTTGACGCAGTGGGTATAATTACAATACTTGCTTTAACTCCTCCCGCCTCTTTTACAACATGATACAAAATTCCATCATCAATAAACTCAAGCGGGTATATTTCGTTTTCTGCAATCCCTTTATCTTCGTTTCCTCCTATCGGAATTAATATTCCTTTCACTTGTTGCATAAATTTCATTTTAAAAGACAAAAATAAACTATTTTTCATCTTTTAAAATGCATATATTTATAATCTATCAACAAATAACCAAATAACCAAGGATGAAAATTAGAGAAATCAATGCAATGCGAGGACCAAATTATTGGTCAGTTAGAAGGCACAAGTTAATCGTAATGGTATTAGATCTTGAAGAGATGGAAGAAAAACCCTCAAATAAAATTGCAGGTTTTCCGGACCGATTAAAAAATATGTTTCCTTCCATGTATTCCCATAGATGTTCTGAAGGATGTGAAGGCGGATTTTTTATGCGTGTTGATAAAGGAACTTGGATGGGACATATTATAGAACATATAGCCCTAGAAATTCAAACTTTAGCAGGAATGGATACTGGTTTTGGTAGAACGCGTGGCTATGGAGAAGAAGGTGTTTATCATGTGGTTTTTTCCTATATGGAAGAATCTGTTGGGAGATTTGCTGCCAAAGCTGCCGTTCAAATTTGCGAAGCATTAATAGCTGGGGAAGATTATGATTTAACCAACGACATCCAAAGCATGCGCGAATTACGTGATGATGATCGTCTTGGGCCAAGTACAGGGTCTATTGTAGCCGAGGCTGAAACGCGAGGAATTCCTTGGATTCGCTTGAATAAATATTCATTGGTTCAGCTTGGGTATGGCGCTAATCAAAAACGTATTCAAGCGACTGTAACCAGTGAAACTAGCAGTATTGGTGTTGAATTGGCTTGCGATAAGGAAGATACAAAATACCTGTTAGAGCAAGCAGAAATAGAAGTCCCAAAAGGAGACATAATTAGAAGAGAAAGTAGCTTGAAAGATGCTTGTGATTATGTTGGTTTTCCTTTAGTAATTAAACCGGTAGATGGTAATCATGGACGAGGAATTACTGTTGATATACAAAATTATGATGATGCTTTAGTTGCCTTTCAACAAGCAAAAGATAGTTCTAAAAGTGGGGCAATCATTGTTGAAAAATTCATTACAGGAAGTGATTATAGGTTACTAGTGATTAACAATATATTAGTAGCAGCAGCTATAAGAACTCCTGCACATGTTATAGGTGATGGAAAATCAACTGTTCAAGAACTTATTGATATAGTGAATAGTGATCCGCGTCGTGGTTATGGTCATGAAAATGTACTAACACAAATTACTGTAAATGATTTAACAAAAACGATTATTAAGGAAGAAGGGTATACAATAGACTCCGTAATTGCAAAAGGAGAAAAGTTAATTTTAAAGGATACCGCAAACCTTAGTACTGGTGGGACTGCAGAAGACATTACAGACATTGTGCATCCTGCAAACGTAAGTATGGCTGAAAGAATATCAAAAATCATCGATTTAGATATTTGCGGAATAGATATAGCTACCACCGACATCTCAAAACCCTTATCTGAAACCGGGGGTGCAGTACTCGAAGTAAATGCAGGCCCAGGATTTAGAATGCATTTGGCTCCAACTACCGGATTGCCTAGAAATGTAGCCGCTCCTGTAATAGAGAAGTTATTTCCTCAAAAAGGCGATACGGGTAGTATCCCAATTGTTGCAATTTCTGGAACCAATGGAAAAACAACTACAACGCGTTTGATTGCTCATATTGCCAAAATGAGAGGATACCGTGTTGGCTATACAACAAGTGATGGTGTGTATATTCAAAACAGATTATTAATGACTGGTGATTGCACTGGGCCTTCAAGTGCTGAGTTTGTATTGAGAGATCCAACGGTAAATTTTGCAGTTTTAGAATGTGCTCGTGGCGGATTATTAAGAGCTGGATTAAGTTTTAAAAAATGTGATATCGCCGTTGTAACAAATGTTGAGGCTGATCACTTGGGTTTAAAAGGCATCCATACAATTGAGCAATTAGCAAAAGTAAAGGCGGTTGTGCCTGAAACTGTTATGCCCGATGGTTACGCTATTTTAAATGCTGATGACGATCTAGTATATGACATGCGTCGAAATATTGAATGTAATGTTGCCTTATTCTCTATGGATGAAAATAATCCAAGAATAAAAGCACTACAGCGTTTAAACGGAATTACTGCAGTATATGAAAATGACTACGTAACAATTTGCCGAGGAGAATGGAAAATGCGCTTAATGAAAGTCGAAAATATTCCGTTAACCTATGGAGGGAAAGCTAAATTTATGATTAAAAATGTTTTAGGAGCTGTTTTGGCAGCGCATATTCAAGGCATTAGTATTGAAGATATCAAAGCTGCTTTAGAAACATTTATTCCTTCTTCTACACAAACTCCTGGCCGGTTAAATTTCTTTAAGTTTAAAGATTTTAACATTATTTTGGATTATGCGCATAACCCGGCAGGAATGAGGGCACTGAAAGGTTTTGTGGATGAGTTAGATGCTACTGTAAAAGTTGGAATTATTGCTGGAATTGGGGACAGACGTCTTGAAGATAATAATGAAATGGGAAGTATTGCAGCAGAAATGTTTGACGAGATAATTATTAGACAAGACAAACGCCTAAGGGGTAAAACCGAAAAAGAACTGATTAAAATGTTGAACGATGGCATTAAAATGAAAGATCCTAATAAGAAAACTACCATTATTCCTTCGGAACACGAAGCAATCACTTATGCTGTTAAAAATGCAGTTAAAGGTTCTCTTATTATATTGTGTAGCGATGTTATTCCAGATGCTTTAGCCTTGGTAGAAAAGTTTAAAGAACAAGAATCTAAAGGAGAACTGGTATTTAACGACTAAAAAGTAGAATCCCCGAGGCATCAAGAATTGAAGGAATTTCTGTTCAGTTTAACTATCAAGTTGATAGTTAAACTGAACATGACTCCGTATATAATTAGCAAAATATAGATATTCTTGACAACCTTAACTTTCTAGAGTACAATAAAATAGATGTTAGAAGTACTGTTATATTTTTCATAGTGTTTTATTTTTATTGATTATGAGAGGTTTGATTTAACCCTTTAATAGATGTTTTTATATGTTGTTAAGCAATTTTCTAATATCTGCTTCAGATTCCACTTTTAAGGGTGCCCCAACTTTAAACTGATGCTTTTTTGCAACACTATTAATTCGTTCAAATTCAGAGTTTCCGATAGCGTATGCTTGTGCCAAGGAATCAACCACAATTAATGAATTCTTACTTTTAGGATCGAACTTAAATTTATCGAGGTTATAGGGGGTATATGTAAGCATTGAATTTACAGAGTCCATCAATAGATATACTTTTCTTACGGGTAATAAACTTCCTTTTGCATCGACAAAGGAAGCTAGGATAGATTGAGGTTCAATTTTATAGACTCTGTCTAAATTTGCCCACCCAAAACTTTGTATTTCAAACTCTCTAGAAAATTTTCCAGTTAATTCGTAAACCTTGTTCCTTTGAGCAACCTGCTCTTGTCTAATCTTTCTTTGTCGAGCTTTTTCCTTTTCTTCTTCTTTTTTGGTTTCGATAAAAGTTTTGTATTTATCATATGTTTGGTTAAAAACATATTCCGCATACTCCATGTCTCGAGAATCGAAAACTGGCCTTACTGTTGTTTCAAAAACTTTATCACCTTTAACCAGTTTTAGTTTATAGATTCCATTCTTCTTTCGCTTAACAATTTCCATTTCATTCCATACTGCAGTTGTTACCCATTTGTTTTTTGCAGGATTTTCACTGTCTTTCTTCCCTGCGAATTCCCACTGCACTCCGTTGTAGATATTTAACTCTGGATATTGACTGAAATCTGTTTTGAATTTAAATTGAAATAGCTCTTTATCTTTTACTTCCGGTTTTACTGGGTTTATCAAGCCCTTTTTTGAAGCAAGCTCAGCAAAGTTGGGTTCTTTATAAGTAGAAATTTCTTCCACTGATGGTAGCTCTCTTTTTAACTCCTCTGCTGGCACATCACTTTCAACTTCAACCCATTGGCGATTTACCGTATCTAAATTATAAAGGTTATAATTTTCATCAGGAAAATCTGACTCCATATTTACTTTTATTTTACGATCGGGATTTACAAATAGTGGTTCTTTTCCTTTCCATGCAATCATTTCTAACATTCCGGCACTTTCGAGATATTCCTGAGACCCTTCAGCTGTTTCCATAGGTACTCCACTCATCATAATTGTTACGGGATCGTTTACCTCCCTATAGGCCAATTTTACTTTTCCTTTAACTACTTTTCCATCTTTATCTAAAAAGGCAGATTCCGGTATGTTGATTTCCGTCTGTCCGTATTTCAAAACGGCTCCTTCAGAAGCGTCTACATCAAAAATTGTTCTTGGCACCTGTACACCAAATGGAGCGTCAATGTATGCTTCAGGAACCTTGTTTTTTGAGATTACATTTTTTTTATTGTCGCAGTTTTTTAATAGCATCACTGATGCTACAATAGCTACTGCAGAAGCGAGGACAAAATATTTAGTTTTCATGACTACTTGGTTTTAGTGGTTAATAAATTATTGTTGTTTAATCTTTTTATAAATAGAAAGCGCTTGTTCCAATACATGTCATAACTAGGCTCTCCTTCTCCTTCAATACAAACACCACTATTAGGGCAGTGTATTATTTTAATTTTACCATTGTCGTTAGCGTATATCATACCCACATGCTGAAAATGATATCCGTTATTTGATTTGGATCCAAAAAATATTAAATCCCCAGTTTTGCAATCTTCTTTGCTTACTAGCGTACCTAGTTTGGATTGTGATTTGGCGCTATGAGGTATATTTACCCCTGATTTTTTATACACATACTTTGTAAACCCAGAACAATCCAATCCACTTGAAGTTTCCCCTCCATATTTATATCTTGTGCCTAAAACACTTTGCGCATCCGTAATTAACTTACTCTCACTAACGGATATCGTATTAGAAACATTCTTTTTTGGGGTGCTACTACTCTTCTTTGGTGTTGGCTTTTGTTTTGAAGCATTGTATGTAGCAACTATTTGATCGTAATTATTTACATCGCTTCCAAATAGTTTTGAAAATTTATCGGCTTCTTTTCTGGCTTTACTGTATTTCTTCTTCTCCAAAATTTCAGTAATTCGAACTTCATAAGCGGTACTTAAATCATTGATGATTTTTTGGTCTACAACAACATTTGAATTTTTATTGTATTTCTGATATCTACCATATCTTCTTAAAGAATTTGTTAAATATGACGTTTTACCCAATTCGGTGTATTTTTGGTAATTTGCTCTAGTAAGATAGTAATAAGGCAGTGCCATGCCTTTTCCTTTTTCTATAAGCCTATTCGATTTTCGTATACATCTATCTGGTGATTTCACCAATAGTTTTTCAAGCTTAGCCTGTTCTTTAGAAAAAGTTTGCGATACAGCAGTGAAACTACTTAACACTAAAAAGAATAATATGTAAACTAAGCCCTTCATTTGTTGAGTGTATTACCGAGATTTAGAATTGATAACAAAGCAATAAATACTTTTGTTGGAGTATATTTGTTTAATTTAAAACCATTGAAAGTTTTAAAAGTTGAAACATATAATATTGACTGACTGAGTATCAGTTGGTGTCCTTGTGAAATAAAATACCCCTCTATTATTTGTTTGAAAAAAATGTTGACAATTTTCATAACGAATTAATTTTAGTTTAACATTTGATAGAGTACAATATTTACATAGGCAATTGGTCGAAGTTTTAGTTTGTTTGGGTTCTTTCTAACTATATAATACTTAAGTTTTAAAAAGGTACAAGAAAATTGAATTCCATTGCTGATAGACTCTACGGGAGTAAAAACAAAAAGTTGGGGGCAAATAATAATTGATTATAAGCGAATAATAAATGAATTCCTATAATCTAAGGTCAGCTAGGAAATCTATTCATATAAAGGCCTCAGGAGACAAGAGTTAAACTTTTTTGTAGGAAATTGAAACTACGAAATAACCACAAAAAGAAAGGATTAAAGACCGTACCCTTTTTTTAATCATTTCACTTAATAATAAAACAAATTTATCTTAATTTACATAGTGGGAAGCTCATGACATTTATGGCATCAGATAATAATTATAACTATACATATAAAAATAACAAGGACCCGGTATTCTATAATTAGCTATAATCAGCGGGATTTTGATTTTTAAAATTACCCCTAAAGATTCAGCTATATTTGGGTAATCGTTAATTAACAGTAATAAAAAGTGTATTATTAATCAATCCTATGACCAAGAAAAAGAAGAGTAAAAAAACAATTATTTTAATATCAATTTTATTATTGTTATTTATTGGAACATGCGTAATAAAACCTCATTACTTTAATAAGGTAACAAAATATTTTAAAAAAAATATCGAATGTTTTGAACCTAAAGAAAAAAAATACAGCTCAAAACTTAAATCAGGACTTGCTGAATATATGAAATTTGCCAAATCAAATGGAGTACCAAAGTGCGCCAATGAAAAGGATATACTTCTAAGTAAGGACTTAAAAAAAGTAAGTGGTACCAACAGTTTTAAGATTGATAACTTGACACATAGCTACCCCTATCTTACTGAAAAGGGAATACTTTTATTAAATGAAATAGGTGAAAGCTTTAATGAAAAAACAAAAAATACAGAATTAAAAGACACTAAGTTTATTGTTACTTCGCTTACCAGAACTGAAGAATCAGTCAAGCGATTAACAGGTGTAAATGGGAATGCTGTAGAAAGAAGTGCTCACTATTATGGAGAGTGCTTCGATATAACATATAGCCGTTTTTCAAATAGATCCGTAAATTTAAAACCTTGTCATGTCGATTATTTAAAAGAAATTCTTGCAGAAGTAATTTATGAAAAGAAAAAAGAAAATAAATGCTGGGCCTTAACTGAAATTCAACAACCATGTTTCCACGTAGTTTCTAGATTAAAAGAATGATAAAACTTTCAGAAATGAAATATAAACATGTTCTTTTAATTGTCGGTGGAACCTCAAATAAGTCTATCGAATCTTGCAAAGCAAGCTATAAAGGAGTTGATTGCCGTTTTGGAAGTGCAGGAAAGTATTAGCTTTGTAAAAAAATAGACTTTGTTTTTTATCTTCTCAAAAATAGTAGCGTTTATTGCGGATCCTTTGGTGTTTATTACTGCCTTTTTTATTCTTGGATTATTTGTAAGAGCAAAATACAAAAGACGAAGATATCTTCTTATATCTTTTGTTCTATTGTTATTATTTTCGAATGGTTTTATCTATCAAACTGCATTTAATCAATGGGGAGTAAAACCCGTTCAACTTAAGAAAAAATACGATTATGGAATTCTTTTGGGTGGAATGATAAGCCTCAGCTCTACCAATGAAAATATTAAATTTGGTGAAAGTTCAGATCGATTGCTTTATACAGTAAAATTGTATCAAGACAATGTCATAAATAAAATTATCATCACTGGAGCTTCAGGAAGTCTTCAATCAGAAATTATTGAAGCCGAATATTTGAAATCATACCTAAGGAAAATAGGAATTCCGGAAACCGATATTATTTGTGAGACCAAATCGCAAAATACTTCCCAGAATGCTGCTTATACTGCTGAATTAATTTCAGCAAATCATAAATCAACCCCTAGCTGTCTATTAATTACCTCGGACTTTCACTATAGAAGGGCTATAGCATGTTTTCAAAAAAATAATTTACAGGTTGATCCTTATTTAAAAAAATTGAAACAAAAAACCATATCTATCGAAGACTACATAGTGCCACAATCAACTTATTTAAGTAAATGGGGCGTATTATTTCATGAAATAATTGGCTACTACACCTACCAAATTATGGGATATTTATAAAACTTGTGATAAGCTAAAATCATTTTTCCATTCGCAGAAACTTAATCAAGTTAAATGTCTTAGAATCTCTAATAAGTGTTATTAAATAATACTTTAATTGCTTTTCTGCTTGAAAAGCTTATTATAACTAGAAACCGTATCAAAGAAGTATACAAGTTTCATGGTTACTGTATTTCTTTGGCCTGCATCAAGAACTGTCCCAAGATTATTGAAATAAGTAAACTGCGTATTGTTGTCGTCCGTTTGAAAAGCATTCTTATAAACCAAATTAATAAAGCCTCCTGGGGCAAATTGCCAAGCAAAAATCAAATCGGTATTAAATGCATTAAAGTTAAAGTTTGAATTCCCCTGAAATGCATCGTCTCTTATAATGTATCCATTGGCATCCAAATCACCATAGTAATCGTATTCTCCATAAGACCAATAATGCCGAATTCTCAATGTTAATGATAGGTTATTTTTGAAAACATATTTTCCTTTCATGATGTTCACCAAAGTCCGAACATCTCTTACTCCATATTTAGGCAAACCTTCAAAATACCCCGCAAAACCAGCACCATTATACAAAACCGAATAATTGGATGAAGGTGTTAAGGAAAATTTATCACTAAAGCGTATGATTGGTGAAACATTAAATTCAAAATATTGATTAACGATATAATCTGTAAAATAACCCTTGCCAAATCCAATATTTGCGTCTAAAGCCAACTTTTTTCTATAATCTGAAGATAGACCTATACCATTATAATAATATTCGGGCATAATAAATTCCTGACCAGCAACTCTAGACTCAAACAAATCTATCCCATCTCCTACTTGCGAGCTCATATTTATAAAAATTGTATTAAAACTTTTTAAATCAAAAATATATCTTGCCGAATACTGTTTCTTGAGAATTTTTCCGGTAGAATAATCTTGATCCAAATCAAAAGAAAACCGATTAAAACTTCTATTCAATATCCAAAAGGGATTGTATTTATTATATTCAAATTCAATGGAATGTGTTCTAATATTGGTAGTAAAATTTATGCCCAAATCATTAGGGTTAAACCCTGGTGATTTACTTTCAGTTGAGAGAGAATACTTAAAATTCCCTTTTATTTTCGCCACATTGACAAAATAACTAAGCCCATCATCATCGCCACCTTCCAAAAAATTATTTAGCATATTTGTATCGCGTTGTGAAATTTTCAAATCTCCAGCTATTGCATATGTTGAATTCTTCGAAACGAGATCTACTCCTAATGCTGAAACATTGGCATCAATATACTCTCCAGTCCTTGTAGTGTTTAGATTAATAAAATAAATGGAACTATTATTTTTTAAATTCTGATCCAAAGAAATAATATTATAGTTCACCAGTGGGTTGGTTTCAATCTCACGTGTATTTCCAGTTAAATCATCTAAAATAAGCGCATTACTGGAGGCAGTTATTGCATTCATCACCCCAATTCCAAGCCCTTTTTTGTTACGGCCAGATATTTTTGCGACATTAATGAGCCGCGTATTTGTTGGATTATTGATAACACTCTCTGTGGAGTCTAAATTCCATAGGTTTTCATTGTTTTGAATAGGCGCTCCACCAATTCGCCTGGAATAAAATAAATCTCCACGATTAAACAAATCAACACCCTCCTGAAAAAAGGGCCTTTGCTCTTCAAATTCAACTTCAAACGCTCCTAAATTTTTAACGATATTGTCCGATCGTACTTGAGAAAAGTCAGGCAGTAAAGACATGTCAAGCGTAAAACTTTCATTTAAGCCCAGTTTAAGATCAGCTCCCGCGCCATAGCCCACTGTTGTCTCACCATTGTCAACATCTACAAAAGAAGAGGTGTATGGCGAGATTGAAAGCCGAAGTGGAGCTTTGATATTATCTAAACCTGTTAACAATCCCCAATAATTCAACTCTGTTTCCACCTCTTTAGGTACTAAAGACCACTGTAAACCAGTTCTCGTTCTTCTGAGATTTCTTTCAAATTGGACTCTCCAAACTTGCTTGTCTCCATTGGGAAAACGAATTGCATAATAAGGTATTCGCATTTCAACAATCCAACCATCTGAAACAATTTGAACTGCACTTTGCCAAACTGCATTAAAAGAGGGATCTGAAATTCTAGAATCTGATTGAACTCCAGATGCTGCTACGGAAAATGTAAAAGCATCTAGCATTTTATTGTATGTATCTATCGAAAATGAAAATCCATCAGAATTTAACTCATCATCCCGCTCTCCTAGTTGTGCTAAAATGCTATCAGGGCTGCTATCATGGCAATATCCTAGGACATAAATATTACTATTGTCATAAAGTACTTTTACTTCGGTTTTAAACCTGGGCTTATTACCTTCTGTTGGGTTTTGTTCTAAAAAATCAGAAGCAATTTCCGCAGTTTCCCATTGTTCTTCTGCCGCAAAACCATCGATAGTAATTTTATCAATTGCCCTTGAAGCCTTTAAACTTTTCTCTTGACCAAATGATAAATTCGACAAGAAAAAAAATAGGATTATATATAGGATTTTATTCAGAATGAGGAAAATTTTTTCAAATGTAATAGAACAGACTGCGATTCTATAGCTAACATTATAGAAATGTTATGAGCGGTTATCAAAAAAAATGAAAATATACATCCTAATTTGTAATTACATACAATTAATGTTACTGCAATAACCTTATATTGTATCCCTTAAGTACAGAAAATGAAAAAACAACAAATTAACTCTCTTAAAGAACAGTTTATTCTATCCAAACATATTACACATCTAAATCATGGATCTTTTGGTGCTTGTCCCAAACCGATTTTCGATAATTATCAATTCTGGCAATTAAAGTTAGAACAAGAACCCGTTAACTTCTATGTGAATGAAGGAATGCAACATCTTGAAAAATCGAGAGAAGCACTTGCTACCTATATAAATTGTGAGGCACAAAACATCGTTTTTACTACAAATCCTTCTTATGCAATCAATATTATAGCAAAAGGTTTTGATCTCAAAGAAGGTGACGAAATACTATCATCTAATTTGGAGTATGGTGCATTGATAAAAACCTGGGATTATTATTGTAAAAAAGCGAAAGCAAAATTTGTTATGAGTGAAATCACTTTGCCTATTAGCAGCAAGGAGCAAATAATTGATGAATTTTTTAAAAACGTTAGTTCCAAAACAAGAGCTATTTTTATCAGTCAAATAACCAGCTCAACGGCATTGATATTACCGGTAAAAGAGATTTGTGAGCGAGCAAAAGAACTTGACTTAATTACCATTGTTGATGGTGCTCATGTGCCTGGGCATATAGACCTTGATTTATCTAAATTAAAAGTAGACATATATACAGGAGCTTGCCACAAATGGATGTTGGCACCAAAAGGCTGCTCCTTTCTTTATATAAATGAAGAATTTAAAAACCGTTTCGACCCGCTAATCATATCTTGGGGATATAATGTAAACTCGAATTTCTCAGATCATCATGAACTGCAAGGAACAAGGGATTATTCAGCTTTTTTAACTATTCCAACTGCATTTCAATTTTTAAAAGATAATGACTGGGAGTCCGTTTCGAGGACTTGTAAAGAATTGGTTCTGAATAATTATGAGAAAACAGCATCCATACTTAATGGCAAACGTATATGTCCTGTAAGTGCAGATTATTTAGGACAAATATGCAGTAGCTCTGTTAAAACAGTTGCACCAGAAAGACTTAAAGCCATTCTTTACAATGAGTTCAAAATTGAAGTTCCTATTATGGAGCTTAACGATTCAGTTTATCTCAGGTTCTCTACGCAAGCCTATATTGATCAAAACGATATTGATTTACTACACCAAGCATTAGAAACAATAAAAAAACAAACGAATTTGATTGAATAATTATTGAAGCTAAACTGATTACTTTTATTTACTTCTATGGCTTATAAACATGGTATTACAAGCACCTACTTTCTCTAATGTCCGTTGAAAATTAATAATATGCTTTTTTTTTACGAGCCGCAGAAAGTGGAAATTGTTAAAATATCAAAAGTAAAGTACTTTTTTACAAGCAAGTAACTCAATAACAGTAAATCACAATAGCTGTAGACGTTTCCAAAAAATATAATCTAAAGTATTATAAAACATAGGGGTTAATTTTACTTATTTTAGGACATAATTATATCACAAAAAGACGTAAATTTGATGTAATCTAAATTCAGGTTAATCAACATTGAATAAAGAGTAATAAATACAAGGAAAAGTATAAAAAGAAAAGCAAAAGCGCTTTTTCAACAATAAAGAGATAGCGTCAAGATTGTGGAGCTTTCCAACCAAAACAAGACGAATCTAATATCTCTTTGGTGCAATAAGAAATAAAAATGAAGAATACAAGTTTCGATTCTAGAAAAGGTTTTGTCATCAGTAAGCATGTTGCTAAGGAAGTCGAGCATTTTGATCGTGTATTCGATATTTTTAAAGAATTATTGACACATACGTCTGGAGACATCGACGAAGCTTTTGATTGGCTCAACTCACTGGACAATGAATACAATATCTTTAGTGATGCATATACATTGGAAGATTTCGAAGAAGATCTTAAGAAACGTGGTTATATAAAAGAAGAAATTGATTTTGAAGAGGGTAACAAAGGTAAAGGAAAAGGTAAAAATGTATTAACTGCTAAGTTGGAGTCAGCCCTTCGTGAATATGCATTGGATCAAATTTTTGGAAAGTTAAAAAAAAGTGGCCTGGGTAATCATACCACAACAAAAGTAGGTGTAGGAGACGAAAGAGATGGAGAAAATCGTGCTTTTCAATTTGGAGATGACCTCGCTACAGTTGATATGACGCAAAGTTTAAAAAATGCCCAAATCAACAATGGAATAGCTAATTTAAGATTGACTGAGAATGATTTGGTAGTTGAGGAAACGAAGCACAAGGCCCAAATGAGTACGGTTTTAATGATTGACATTAGCCATTCAATGATATTGTATGGTGAAGATCGTATTACACCTGCAAAGAAGGTGGCAATGGCTTTAGTCGAGTTAATAAAACGTAAATACCCTAAAGACTCTATCGATATTATTGTTTTTGGAAATGAAGCTTGGCCAATAAAAATAAAAGACCTACCCTATCTTAAAGTGGGTCCGTACCATACTAATACAGTAGCTGGTTTGGAATTGGCAATGGATATTCTGCGTAGAAAGCGAAATACAAATAAACAAATTTTTATGATTACGGATGGAAAACCGAGCTGTATTCAGTTGCCTTCAGGAGAGTTTTATAAAAACAGCAATGGCTTGGATGAAATGATTGTTTCAAAATGCCTAAACAAGGCAGCGCAAGCTAGAAAATTGAAAATTCCGATTACAACTTTTATGATTGCCCAAGACCCCTATTTGAGAAAATTTGTAGAAATATTTACAGCACAAAATCGAGGGAAGGCATTTTTAACCGGACTTTCTGGTTTAGGACAAATGATTTTTGAGGATTACGAGAAAAATAGAATTAAAAAAATATAAGTGAAGATGCAAGAAGAAATCACATTCAAAGAATTGAAAGATTCTGGATACACAGACAAAACAGTTAATCAAGAATTACAGGGTAACCTAATTGCTCGAATCAAAGCTAAACAAAACGTTTTTGAAGGATTATGGGGGTATGAAGATACTGTTGTACCGCAATTAAAAAAAGCTATTCTTGCAGGTCATCACATAAACCTATTAGGATTAAGGGGTCAGGCGAAAACCAAAATAGCACGAAGCATGGTTGACTTACTAGATGAATTCATGCCCATTGTAAAAGGCTCTGAAATTAATGATAGTCCATTTCAACCTATTTCTAAATTTGCTAGAGATTTAGTTGCAGAATTAGGAGAAGCTACTCCTATTGCCTGGGTCCACCGATCGGATCGTTTCTTCGAAAAGTTAGCAACGCCAGACGTTAATGTTTCTGATTTGATTGGAGATATTGATCCAATTAAAGCCGCAACATTAAAACTTCCTTATTCTGATGAACGTGTATTGCATTATGGTATGATCCCGCGTGCTAATCGTTCCATTTTCGTATTAAACGAGCTACCCGATTTACAAGCCAGAATTCAAGTTTCTTTGTTTAATATTTTACAAGAAGGAGATATTCAAATACGTGGATTTCAACTCAGAATGCCTTTAGACATACAGTTTGTTTTTACTGCAAACCCTGAAGATTACACAAATAGAGGAAGTATTGTGACACCACTAAAAGACAGGATTGGATCTCAAATTTTTACGCACTACCCAAAATCAATAGAGCTAGCCAAAGAGATAACAGAGCAAGAAGCAAATATTTCTGATGAAGACAAAGCAACAATACATGTATCTGATATAGCAAAAAACTTATTAGAAGAAATTGCATTTGAAGCAAGAAATAGTGAGTATGTAGATGCCAAAAGTGGTGTTAGTGCTCGTATGACTATCAGCGCAATGGAAAACCTCGTAGCAGCAGCTAAATTGCGTTTAATTGAAACGGAATCTACTAATACATCTTTGCGCTTAGTTGATTTTGCATCTATTATTCCTTCTATTACCGGAAAAATTGAATTGGTGTATGAAGGCGAACAGGAAGGCGCTGATCAAGTGGCACAGCTGCTCATTGACAAGGCTGTGATTACACAATTTGAAAAAATATTCCCCAGTATTCCTAAATTGGAAAAAGAAGGCGTAAAAACGACTTATACAGATATCATCGAATGGTTTGACAGCAACTATATTGAATTAAACTATACCGCTACAGATACTGAATTCCACAAAAACCTTAATAGCATCAAACCATTATTGACGGTTATTGAAGAACATGCTCCTCAATTAAAAAAAGAGGATCAAGCATTTTGTATGGAACTGGTATTATGGGCATTGACCATCAAAAACAAATTGGACAAGGCAGAAAATAACACCTCTTTAAAATTTGATTCGGTTGGTATAAATCAATTTTTATACGGAAGTAATTGATTTAAAAGGGCTTCTTAAGCTTTTTCTGTTTCGAATTAAATTTAATTGCCGACTTCTTTCTTTCCGAGCTTTTATTGTAGCGCTAACCCTATTTGCGTAAATAACTTATCGGACTATTTATGGCATTGAATACAAAGGTATATTCCATGACACTTCCTCCCCTATTACACGCCAAATATTTAAAAGATTAATTTTTCTTTATTGCTGGTATTTATCATAGTCCGTATATCCTCTCGAACTATTGGTATACCAAAATTCCTTATCCCTTTCCATTAGCTTCCAATTATTTTTAAATCGATCCACTAAATCCGGGTTTGCGATGAAATCTCGTCCAAATGAAATTAGGTCTGCTTCTCTTTTTTGAATTGCTTCCTCCGCCTTTTCCATTGTAAAACCTCCACATAACATTAAAACGCCATTATACAGCTCTCTAATCTCTTTCCATAATGTAAATTTTTCAGTATAAGGATCTCCCATATGACTCAAATGCAAGTACGCTAGGTTTTTAGAATTTAAATGTGAAACCAACTCTAAATACAACTGTCTCAATTCAATTGGTTTTTCCGCAACATCTGCGTAACTAAAGGGTGAAACTCTTAATCCAACTTTTTTTTCTCCTATTGCATTTATAGAAGCGTCAATTACTCTATTTAGAAAACGTAACCTGTTTGATCGACTACCTCCATATAAGTCCTCTCTCATATTACTGGATACATTCATAAATTGGTTCGGCAAATACCCATGTGCACCATGTATCTCAACACCATCAAACCCAGCTTTTATGGCAAGCTGCGCACAGATAGAGAATTCTTTAACCGCCCTGTCAATATCTTCTAAACTCATTGATTCTGGAACGGAATATTTTTGTTTACCATAATGATAGGTCGCAACTTCTCCTAACTGAGCAATTGCCGAAGGACCAAACAAATTAGCGCCAGCAGGTAAATTAGTCACATGACCTACACGTCCTGTATGCATGACTTGCAAAAATATTTTGCCACCGTTATCGTGAACGGTTTTTGTAATCGGCCTCCAGGCATTCATTTGTTCCTTATTGCACAATGCGGGCATATTGCAATATCCGACACCGTTGGGCGAAGGAGATGTTCCTTCAGCTATTATAAGACCCGCACTAGCTCGTTGACCATAATATTCAGCCATTATATTTACTGGTACATTATTATTTGTTGCTCTTCTTCTTGTTAAAGGAGCCATAACAACTCTAGAACTCAACTCCAACCCACCTAAGTCAAAAGAATCAAATAATTTCATAAATAATAAACTATATAAGATGTAAATATTTTTTAATACAAAACTGACCAGGCAGCAATAAAAGCTATCTAGCTATTATTCGTTTTTCAGGTCCTGCTAATTTTTGAACAATCACACCGATAAGAATAACCGCAGCACATCCAATAAAATTATACATTAAATAACTTAATTCAATGACTTCATAAGTCTTTAATAAATGAACAGTCAAAACTGTAAGCTGCCCAATAATACCACCTATTAATGCTGCTCTTCCTCCAACTGACTTAAAGAATAGGGCCAATATAAATACTCCTAATATAGTGCCATAAAACAGAGAGCCTAAAATATTTACTAATTGAATAAGGTTTTCAAACATTCCAGCGGTTAAGGCAATTAAAATAGCTAATAAACCCCAAGAAACGGTAAGCCATTTGCTAACCTTCAAATCTTTCTTCTCATCATCTGACTTTGACCAAAACTTTTTATAGTAATCAATTGTTGTTGTTGCTGATAGAGCGTTCAACTCACCGGCAGTGGATGACATAGCTGCAGAAAAAATAACAGCCAAAAGAAGTCCAATAAGTCCATGTGGAAGGAAATTTAAAATAAAAGTTAAAAAGATATAATCAGCATCTTTTTTCTCATAACCTGGATCAATTTCAAAAAGTAAGTTTTTATATTTATTTCTAAGGAAGTCTTGCGTAGTTTGAAGTTCATAAATCATTTTATTAGCTTCCGGATTCGTTTCTCTTTGCACATCAGCAAGAATCAGTTTTTTCTTTTCGAATACAGCATCGTACTCTTTTTCTATGCGCAATAAACTAGCTTCCTCAGCTTTCGTCATTTCTATAGAAACAGGATTAAAGACAATTGGAGGTTTATTAAATTGAAAGGAAACAAAAACCATAACCCCGATAAGTAATATGAAAAATTGCATTGGTATTTTTAACAAACCATTAAACATCAGTCCCATGCGAGATTGCTTTAAAGATTTCCCCCCTAAATATCTTTGCACTTGAGATTGGTCTGTTCCAAAATAAGAAACAAAAAGAAACAGACCTCCTGTTAATCCTGATAATAAAGTATATCTGTTCCCTAAATCAGTAGATAGGTCAATGATTTCCATCTTCCCTAAACTACCAGCAATATCAATACCCGCTGAAAACCCTATTCCTTCAGGAAAACTTTCTACCACATAATAAAATGCTAAAAACATTCCCCCCATTATCACCCCCATTTGCCATTTCTGCGTGAGAGAAACTGCCCTACTGCCACCGGAAACTGTGTAGACAATTACCAGACCGCCTATAATAAGGCAAGTTAATTGAAGGTTCCATCCTAGGATAGTGGACAGAATAATTGAAGGAGCATAAATGGTAATACCCGCTGCCAGACCTCTTGAAACCAGAAACAAAAAAGCAGTAAAAGAGCGAACACGCACATCGAATCGTTGCTCCAAATACTGATAAGCTGTGTATACTTTTAGCTTGTAATATACAGGAAGAAAAAACACAGAAACAATAATCATAGCAATTGGTAATCCAAAATAAAACTGTACGAATCCCATTCCACTTTCATAAGCTTGACCAGGAGTTGAAAGAAAAGTTATGGCACTTGCTTGAGTTGCCATAATTGACAATCCAATAGTAGCCCAATTTTCAGAATTATTCCCTTTGAGGTAGCTTTGAAGATTGTTGTTTTTTCTAGTTTTCCAACTTCCATAAACAACTATTAGAGTAAGTGTACTTGTGAGTACTAACCAATCAATTAAGCTCATATTGCATAGTAATTAGTTATCATTAAGTAAATTACAATCTGAATCAAAAGAGCAGCTATTAAGCCTAAATACCAATAATTCCATTTTGTAGAATCTTCCTTATTTTTCATATTGATAACTTAACAGATTTGCAAATAGTCGATAGGCACCAATAACGCCATTTGGCAACTCTCGGAAGAATGATATTCCTGTGTAGACAAACTGTCCCTTACCGTATTTTGCAACAATTAACGCTCCGTGCTGAGGATCTTCTCCTTCATCTTCCCAAGAGAAAAGAGGTTCATATTCTTTGGCCCAATTTGAAGCAAAATACAAACCTCTTTCTTGCACCCAGTTATCAAAATCATTTTTTGAAATTTTGTTAGGCGAATTTAATATTGGGTGGTCTGGGTTTAAAAATGTTACTTCCGCATCTTCCTCTGTAACTCTGTTTCTTGATAATTCAAAAGGATAAGGACCTAAATCTTTTCCTTCTAGGGAGCGATAAGCGGTGTTATATTGCATAATAAGGTTTCCTCCCTCTTCAACATATTGATTCAATAAATCACCAAAATTTAGTAATTCAGGTTTTACATTATAAATTCTTATTCCTAAAACTATTGTTTGATAAACATCTAATTGAATCAAGGGAATATCCTTAACTGAAAATACATCAACTTTAAAACCTAATTGCTCTATTGCTTGCGGAACAACATCTCCTGCTCCTTTTATATACGCTATTCTCCCCGTATTAATTTTGACATCAAGCAACGTACATTTTAATTTTTCCTTTTTAAATAATGCTTGAGTTGTGATATGATCGTAAGCAATTTCTTTATAGGAATGCAATATTTCTCCTGCTGCGTTAAATAGCTCTATATTTCCTTGTTCCGCATTTTTTGTTGCTGTTATGGAAAACTCATACCACTCTTCTGAATGAATACCATTTGCAGATACCTCTAATTTAGACGGTTTAACAATCCACCCTTTTGGAGCCTTTATACTTATCTCATCGATTAAACTATCGGTAAAACTTCTTAATTTAAACTGTATTATTTCTTTTTTATCAGGAGACATTAAAAGCTGCTGCTTATTAAATGTAGTAGTAAATTTTGGAGTTGCTATTAACGGTCTTATTCTTTCTCCAAAAGATGGATCCCTCCACTTATAGGTAACAGGCAAACTAATAGTAAATACAGAATTGTTTATAGAGAATTTAAATGAAGCTGAAATACTTGGAGAACTTTCGGGTTCTCCCAAATCCTTAGTATCAGCTACAACAAATACATTTATAAAATCTTGATTTAGCCAATAAGGATTCGAAAGATTATTATTGCCACTAGAAACAATATTCTCAGAAACCATTTGATTGTATTTCAAAGTATCATTTAATTTTATTTTCTCACCCGAACTAAGAGCAACTCCAATAAGGTACAATTCTAATCTCGTTCTATTTATAATATTAGCAGTTAATTCAACTGAATCACCCTGAATGAAAGAATAATTACTTGCAATCATTTCCAAATCTAACCCCAAACAATCAATGAGTATTTGTTTGCAACGATCGATTTTCTCTGCAACAACGTAACTCTTAGGAAGTGTTTGCAGTACTTTAAGAATCTCTAATATTCCTGAAACATTATTTTCAACATTTATAAAATCAAAATTATCAATTATAGCTTTAAATTGTGCTTCAAATTCCTCACCCTTCAAGTCCTTCCAGGTTCGCTTACTTTTCTCAAAAAGGGAAGATTGTAATTTCTCCCCTGCCAAATGCTTAAAGTATTCCAAGCGACTACCAAGCTCAACTAGTCCGCCAAAACCTTGACACTTATGTTCACTTCTTGCCAACGTACCAATTTCATTGTAAGACATTCCAAGCTGAGGATTATAACCTCCGATATCAGCCACTAAATAATCAGAATTTTCTTTTGCGATATCCTTTATATTTTCATCCCACCAATAAGAGGTATTCCAATACAATGAAGTAGTTTCCCAAATGCCATATAAAGAAACTTGTTTAGGCATATATTTAGGGTCTTTTGCTTTATCAAAGGCTTCAATTGCTAATAATGCAGACGCAGTATGGTGACCATGACCTCCTCTTTTATCTGGAGGAAAACGCGTAATTATTACATCCGGTTGAAACTTTCGAATCATTAGGACTAAGTCTGCCAGTAATTGCTCTTTACCCCACAACTCAAACGATTCTTTTGCAGATTTTGAGTATCCAAAGTCAACAGCCCTTGAAAAATATTGTTTTGCACAATCATGCGATCGAGCAGAAAGTAGCTCCTGCGTCCTCAAAACTCCTAAATCTTCGCTTAATTCGTTTCCTATTAAATTTTGACCACCGTCACCACGCGTCAATGAAAAATAAGCTGTCTCAGCTTTCTCACCTAAAGAAAGCCATGCAAGCGCCCTTGTGTTTTCATCATCTGGATGAGCAGCCACGTATAAAACGCGTTTCATAGAATACAGTTTCTGCAGATCTACGTATATTTCGCCATTACTTTTATTAGCAAAACTGCTTATCCCAATGGATAAAATCATTAAAAAAAGATAAAATTTATTCATTTTTTATTAATTATTAGATCTCGAAATTAATCAATTTTGTTCAACCTATTTTAAAAAAAAATAAACATCTGAAAAGCAAAGAGATAGCAGTAAAAGTAAAATATTCTTGCGCAATAAAGAGGTTACTTAACACGCTTAGTGCTATTTTCGCACTCAATATTAATTTAAAAGTAATAAAATGAAAAATTTAATCACCGGTACAATACTTTTTGCAGGCTTAACATTGCAAGCACAAATAAAAACACCAGCTCCAAGCCCCAGTTCTACTGTAGAACAAAAAATTGGATTAACAGATGTTTCAATTACCTATTCAAGACCGCACAAAAGAGATAGAGAAATTTTTGGAAGCTTGGTTCCATTCGATAAAATGTGGAGAACTGGAGCAAATAAAAATACAATAATTACAACTAGTGACATTTTAATTTTTGGAAATGATACTTTAAAAGCTGGATCCTATTCAATATTCACTACTCCCAAAAAAGATGCTTGGGATGTTATCTTTTATGGCGATACGGAAAACTGGGGAACACCAGAAAAAATGGACGACAGTCAAATTATGATTAAGACCTCTGCTAAAGTTGGATCTTTGAATCAAGCTAAACAATCTTTTACAATTAGTTTTGATGACATTCAAATGGATGGTGCAAAACTTTCTATGTCGTGGGACAAAACAATTGTTACGTTGCCATTTAAAACAGCTACAAAAGAAAGAGTTACGGCATCAATTAAAAAAGTTATGAATGGTCCAATGGCAGAAGACTATTACAAAGCTGCGGATTATTATTTGTCTCAAAAATCAAACATGAAAACGGCCTTAAATTACATCAACAAAGCGCTTGCTTTGAAAAAAGAAAAACCCTTCTGGTATTTGAGAAGAAAAGCACTTATTCAAGCTGAACTAAAAGACTATAAAGGGGCCATAGAAACAGCGAAACTTTCGATGACCGCCGCTAAAAAAGCAAACTATGAAAGCTACGTAAAATCCAACCAAGCCTCAATAGATGAGTGGAGTAAAAAGTAAGTAGCTTTATATAAGCAAGTTAAAATAGGAATAACTTTTAAAAGTTATTCCTATTTTTTTTGACATTATTAAACATAAACCTTTGGGACAATTCGGGTATTTAAACAAAAAATGCTATTTTCACTACTAGATTTGGAGTCCACCGAACACTGAAAAATGGGTATCCGAAAAATTATACTAAGGAAAATAAAAAAATACAACATGAAAAAACTTTACACTATTTTGGTATTAATGGTCGCTTTCTCTCAAGCGCATGCTGCTTTGCACATCATAACCGTATCAGACAATCAGTTCACACCAGCTACTCTTAATGCAGAATGTGGAGATACTGTAAAATGGGTGTGGGAAAGTGGAAACCACACCACATGGTCAAATTCCATTCCTACTGGAGCTAGTCCCTGGGTCGAATCTATTAATTCTATCGACACTACTTATAGTTATCAAGTCAACGAGGCTGGAACATATAATTATCTCTGCTACTTTCATTTGATGATGACAGGAAGTATTATAGTAACCTGCCCTACTGAAATTGCTTCTCAAAGTGATAATTTTTCTTCTTTGGTTTATCCTAACCCTTTCGAAAACAACCTCACCATTGAAACTCCTGATGCTACGTTGATTTCAATTTACACAATAACTGGAGAAAAAATAAAGACCATCATTTTAACTGAGGGACAAACAAAAACACAAATTAATACTCGAGATATGGCGCCAGGAATTTATTTATGCGCAATTCATAAAAAAGGAGTTCTGGTTGGTAGAAGAAAGCTTCTGAAGCATTAACTTACTCTTAACTGATCGCTTAATGCCGCACTTTTTAGTCGTGTTGTAACTGAATACGCATGCTGCATGGACTCAACACATGTTTCAACTATTTAAATATATAGGTATCACCAATTGGTTTACGAGGATTATCAAGTAAATTATTAATCCTTATCCTTCCCTAATATATACTTGAAAGCAATCGGAACATGGTCCGAAAATTTTGTTCTAAACAAGTTATGTTCATAAGGTTCATAAGGAAAAGATTCTCCCTTGTAAAGTGTTCTCACTTCTTTCATTAAATCAACCACTTTAAAGGACTCCTTGATTATCTCGTCTTCTGAACTATTTGTGTAAAATACATGGTCATATGGTTTTCCTTTTTTAGCATCTTCATACAACTTGGTGTTTGTGCTGGAACATTGCTTATTCAAACTATAAATAGATTGTTTTTCATATTCAATAAATTCTCCTTCTTTGTAGATATTACAATCTCCTAAATAAATATAATCTCTATTTTTTTCCTGCTGTTTACCACCCCATTCAAACAAGGTTTTCAACTCCCCTGCCCTACGCGTTCTATCTGCTAAACCATTACCAGGTTTAAGGTGAAGAGATATCAGTGAAAAAGTACTTTTCCCATCTGTAGATTTGAACGGCATACAAAAAGGAACTCTTTCAAAAAGTAAACTACCAGCCAAAGCTGTATCTAAGAAACCAAAATACCGCGAACTATCCGGAACAACAATCGCATCTCTGTAAAAGGTTATCCACCATTCTGAAGCACTAGAATTAACGTGGTTCCTAGTTGGCCCCGTATCTTCTGTAGATAGCCAGTAAGAGAACCCTTGCTCTTGCATGGCGTCAACAAACGCTTTGCTCTCTATATCAGACTTGTATTTTTGTCCATTGCTTGGAAAAGTTCCTGATACTGGCGGTGCTACCATTTCCTGAATAACGACAATATCGTAAGGCTTTAATATTTTGGAAAGTACATTGTTATCTCTAGCTTTAAAATGCCCTAAAAATTGAATGTTGAACGAACAAATACTGATGGTGTCTGTTTTTACTGGTTTACTCAATGGAATCTGTGCCTTAACCACAGTGGGCAGAGGCTGTTTGGCCAAAGTTTTTTCATTTTTTAGATCTATTTGAGAGCTCGTACATTCCGAGAATAAGATTATCGGTAAAATTAACAGTAATTGGCGCATTTGTGCTGTGTGTATTTTGTTTGAAGGTGGTAATATACGGATTCTATTGTTTTAAATTAAGCAGAAAAAGTTTTCTAAATATCCATCTCTCCTAACTTTTTCGGAAAATCTTCTTCATGTATCACCGCATCTTTATTGATTTTAGTAAATTCATCATTGAGTTTTGCAGTGCTGATTTCTTTACTTCTTTTTTCTAGGGTTGGGTTTAATTTTTCGGCTTTTTCAAATTGGGTAACCGACTCTTGAAATTCTTCAGGCAATACATTTTCTGAGTATTTCAATAACCCCAACATATGATTTGCCAAATATTGATCTATTTGCACCCTTCTTTTTGTAGCGTGCGCATATTTACCCAGCACTCTACAAATTGAGCTTCTATCTTCTGGACTTAACTTATCTGCAAATTCATATTCCTCTATCTTTTTCAAAGAGAGCAAAACAGGCTCAAGCGCATCCATTGTAATAATATACACATCGTATTCTCCCATGTCGTAATGAAATGACTGAATTACTTTAACTGTATTGGAAGGAATAACAAGGTATAACTCCTTTTTAACACCAGCATTTTTGGTGTATTTTTTAGCACTTTCTGCCTGTAATTTAATGTATTTAGGGAAGTTATTTAAATCGTCATTTGAAGGCGATTTTGCATCAAAGATGATAATCTCATCGCAAATTTCAATTGGATTGTCTGGAGTGCCTTTAAATGGTACAGAATCTAAATAGGTGACGGTATGTTTTAGACATAACCTTTTCATTTCTTCCGCTACTGCTATCTCGTGATTTTGCCAAGTTCTTTTCATTTCTTCCAATTCTTGTTCCTTCTCCTCTACTCTGGCATCATTTACTCTTGTTTTCTCTTTATCCAAAGAATTTTGCGCATTGTTCAGCTTATCAATACTTTTTTGATATTCCTCCATTTCACGTTCACGGTCTGAATTGGCTTTAGTAAGCGCTTTGTTCGCCGCTGCTAGTCTTTCTGCTATCTCAGTAACCCTATTCTTCTCAGCCTCAACTTGTGTGTTAATTCGAGTCATAGAGATATTAAGATCTGCTTCTTGCTCTTTTAGGGTAGCCACCTTTTGCTTAAGGAGGTTCATTTCGCTTTTTACTTGGTTTAATTCGTTGTTTATTTTAGTATGTGAATTGTTTAAACTTGTTAGCTCTTGTAGTGCCTCATAAGAAAGATTTCTTAGCGAAGACCATTTGAAGATTCTACCCAAAAAAGAAATTCTTTTTATTTGATCGAAAAATATATTTAACTTATTCATAACTATTACTTATATTATTTCGTGAAAATTAGCTTGTCACAACATAATCTATTTATGTTGTGATTTCACTTTATTTCAATTTTCAAAATGGGAAATCAAGAGGATCTTCAAAACCAATATATTGACTTGATTTACCTTCTGTAATTAACACGATAAATTTAGCGATTCTTTGTAGGAGTCATAATTATTTAGGAAACGTTTTACGGTATCTATGAATGATAGCGTGTTTTCTATAATTATTCAGCTTTCAATGATTTATCTTTGAATAACTTTCATATATTTAATCCAAATGCACTAAACACCTGTTATGACTTTAATAACCTGTAACAAATGCTCTAAACAATTGAGCAATTTAGACGGAAGCGAAGCTTATTATGCAAATTGCCCTGATTGTGATATCATGGTTTATTCTGCTATTACAAGAATTAGTTAATTTTCCTGAAAAATTGTCATACGATTCTGAAAAATGTCAAACCGGAAAACTCAATTCATTCTTACCCCCTTGAATACCTAACACTACTGGCATAGCTAAGCAGCTTCCTGTCTAGCGCGATCCTATACCGCTCGGTTTTAGGGTCTTTCAAAATCTTGTAATGCTGGGCCATGTCCTCCCCTACAGCATTCACGAACTTCCTATTCGCTTTGGAGATCTTCTCATGCACTGAGTTTTCTGTCCCCGTGTTAACCAAGTCTTCGATTCTGTTTTTCATCTTAGCCAAAGTATTTCCCGTAGCCGCTGTAGATAACCAGCCATAGATTTCATCAATTTCATTCTTGTACTCGAAGAGTGAATTTAGATATATTCCCTCTGGATGATTCAGAAAGAACAGATAGACCGTACGCTCCAGCGGTGTCAGCTTTACCATAAAGTCTTCCAAGTCAGTAAGGTAGATGCGCCTGTCTATGCTACGCACCTCCATATGGCTGGGTTGTAAATTGTATTTGAAGCGCTCCTTAAAAAGCATCTGCGTACGGATACTCTCATTGATGTTGAGTACCTGGTTAATAATACCAGGCGACACCTTTTCTTCCTGCAGAATGCCCTGACAGTCATGGCAGATGTCACCGGTACGCATCTTTAACGAGATGTCCTTTTTGTGCTCGCAAAAATCGTTGATGCAGCCACGGGATTGCCGGTGCACCGCAGCATCCAGCTTGCTCATCTGGCCGAACATCAGTTTCTGAAGAATATTGCTTACCACCTGATGCACAAGTGGAAAGCGCAGGTCGCTACTCACAAAGTAATGCCAGCCATCGGTATGGATAAAGATATCGTTGGCATCATCTGCTCCGTAGCTGAACCAGTTGAGCTCATTGCCAAGGTGAGTGAGCAGGATCACAAACTCCTCATCTCCTAGATCTTTCAGCCTGCGATAGGTAGTGCACTCTCCCAGCAAATCCTTTACAGAGGCTATTGGCAGGTCTACAGGAAATTCCATAGGTGCCATAAAGCGGGATATGTTATTTATTCCTTCAATTTCAAAGATCTTCTTCTTGCCATAGGCCTCCTCGTCTAGCTCTTTTCGCCAGATTTTTTTCTCATCCATTTCCGGATCGTAATCACTGGCAATAAATTGCAACGGGCCCTCAAGCTGCTGCAGCAGGTCTACTACCTCTTTATAGCTTTCCTTAGCAAAACCACTCGAGCGTATCAAATGTATATTCATGATTTCCTATTTTTCATTATATAATATGGGTCACCGCCCTGTAAGTTGAGTTAACGACTTCCTTCATCTTAGCAAAGTCGAGAGTATCTATGGTATCTGTTTTCAGATGATAGTTAGGGTTACGGATAAAAGAGGTGTCATTTATCATCAATGCAGGAAAACCAAACTTCCAGTAATTTCTCTGGTCGGATAATCCGGCAAGCTCTTTCACCCTGGGGTCACTAATCTTCTGCACTTTTATCTTCGACCCCTTGGACATCAATTTATAGACCTTCTTATTAAACTCCTCATGCTCCTGGACTCCTACAACCATGATGAAGTTTCCTTTCCAGGGGTATTTTAAAGCCATTAGTGGTGAAGGGTACGGCTGCCGTTTGCAATAATAACCAATCATCTCATAACAGATCATACCAATAACATCAATATTTTGCTCATGCAAAGACTTTGCATGCACATAACTCCCCATCCATTCTGTTCCAAAGAAGGGTGGTTCCTCTAGGCAGTAAGCCACAAAATCTACTCGGTAATCAAGCTTGGGCTGGCTGGCAGCAAAGAGTCTTGCCGTCTCCAGTAAGCCGGCAACTGCGCTGGCATTGTCGTCCGCCCCTGGCTGGTCGCCACATACGTCGTAGTGAGCTCCAATAATCAAGCGCTTACTTTTTTGCTTGTTATAGGAAGTGATGATGTTCTTGTACTCTTTTCCTTCTGCCTCCCATGTTTGCTCCTGACTACTCCACCCCAGCTTATCGTACTCGTTCTTAATATAGTCACATACTTGCTCTAGGGAATCTAAATTATTGTAGTTTCTATAGGGACGTAGGCTGGTGAGGAAATCCACATCCTGGTACATTCTTTCTTTATTGGCATCCATTTTATTTTTCATATATACAGGTTTAAAATTAAATTAAATTTATCTTAGGTTCATTATTTTATGAAATAAGTTACTCTCCATTTCATTTATTGTCGTTTTTCATTTAGGTCTATTATGGAAATAAGTTCCGGGCTAACCAAACTATATCTTTCCGATATCGCTTTATCCCTTACTGATTTATCTTGATACGCGCTACTGTATAATTCCGCTATAAACGATATGAATTCCATGTACCCTTCCAAAGCAAACGGCTCCCTGGGCATTGTATTTAGGTTGGGTTCATATTTGAAAATCGGATTCATCTGGGATATTTTAAGCAGCAAGTAATTCTTCATCTTCGGGAAATAGTAATCAATCAAGCGCAAACGTTGGTTTCTCTCCTCATTACAACCCACCATTATTGCCTTTATATCACCCAGTTCAGTATTCGCATCATTTAAGGAATCAAAGGGCCTGGCTAGGAAAAGAAGGCTGTCATTGATCGGCCCTTTCATGGGATTTCCACTTTCATGGTCATTTATTATGTATTGGCCCTTCACCAATTCATCAATCGCCCTGCTTTTCCCATTTACCATATCACTATGGAAAGCGTCACACATGAGGAAGGATAATTCTTCATACGTTAGATCATCCTCATCTTTTTCACTTATTGCTACCCATATCTCATACATGGATTTGCCTTCGTACTCTTCCTCAAATGATCTTTCTGTCGGCACATCCTTCACATTACTTGTTTGACTTGCTTGCTCTTCTTCCAATGATACTTTCACCGGTAGATTATTCTCACCATTTAGTTGATCTTCTTTATTGAAATATTCTTTTATCTTATTATAAATTTTTACTGCTATCATAGATATTGTTTTAAAGGGTTAGTTATTATTCATTTATTTGAGGTGTTAAGACTTATTTTTTCTCAAAAAATCCTTTGGCTTACGATAGGCCTGTTTGTCTCTGGCATAATCATCTAGGTTGGCATTCAGGTTCTGATAAGTCTTTTTAAAGGTCTTCTTGTTAAAACACATGGCATTAAAGGGCATGATGTTCAGGTTCACCGCAATGTTTACCGCATCTGGCGTGGCCCCGAGGTAACTGAAGGTCCAATCATTTGTTTTCTCCAGCCTGCCGATGAGACGCTGAACCTCCTCATAGCTGTATTCCCGCGAAGAATTCTCCCAGCCGTCGGTAATGATCACCACTACTGCAGTAGCCTCATCCCTAGCTATCTCCTCGCCGATCACATTCTCAAGATGACTCACGCTAAGGCCTATCGCATCGTAAAGTGCCGTCATGCCATCCGGTACATAAGCAATTGCATCTTTGTTGCTCACATGGGACTCTATAAAGGATACGTAAAGCTCTTTTATCTCTGACGCACGCTGCCTATCAATATCCATAGATATTCTATGGTTAAAGGTGGTCAGTGAAACAAGAAACTCTTGCTCCGGATATTTTTCTTGTAATAATTTAATCTGCTGCACCTGCTCGTTGAAGCCGGAAACTGCCTCTTCAGCACAGCTGCCCATAGAACCGCTGCGGTCCAGAATGAGTTGGTAATAAGTTTTTTTGTTTTTTAACATGGTGTTTGGTTTTTAATGGTTAAACAATTAATTCATATAATAATGATACGGAGAACATAGTAAAAAGGCATATTTCTACAAGCTTGTAAAAGTCTACACCATATAGAAGATGGAAAACTTTGGCAATAATACACAGTACAATGACATAGCATTATAATGGGTATATTTAGTATATTTGGGATAGTCTTAGATGAACCAAAATACAAGCGTGCCTAAGATTGGCGAATTGTATATCTTGCATCTATTAATTATATATAATTATGATAACTCGAAAATGTTTATTGATGCCTAAACTGATCCTACTATTATTTCTATCATCTTGTTGTGATAAAAATGATTCCAAAACTTCATTTAAGGATATAGTAATAGATGAAGGTATAATTATTAATGTTGATACGATTCCGGTTAAAGATACTACTCCATTCATTGAATATTGGGATTTGTCAAATAGTCAACAAATTCCATATCGAACAAAAAAATTAACGTCGGCAAAAGTGAAACTATTTCCTAATTATGGAAATCGGAAAAAACTAGGCATCACTCAACTAAATGATGTCTATGGTATAAATCAATTTTTTATGGACTATGATCTAACTTCAGGTGATGTTCACGATTTTACTAAAAATTTTTACAAAAGATTAGCTCCTGATGACTTTGTATTATTTCTAAAAAGAGATGAGTCGTATATTAATGAAGGAGAAATTTTCTACAAAAAAGTAAAAGACTTGAGTCCTCTCGATTCGCTTGGGCAAAATATTGGTTTTTTTAGACAATGGAAATTATCAGATATAGATATGGAGGATAATAAAGTAAATGTTAAAAAATTTGGAAGTACTTATAACTTGCAGGTAAAACAGCACTCATCAAATCAGTTCAAAGCTTTTATTCCTTTATGGAGTAAACAAACAAAGGAAGAGGGATATATAGATATCTCTAAGCTAAATGTTCTAACAGATAATGATGGAGGTACTGCCGTAATTATCTGGGAGACCAAAGAGAATGAAGTATTCTTTATCGATATTCATAGTAGTATTAACGATATAATCGAATGTCTAATGAATATACATAACGAGTATGATGTAGATCCTACATTGGGAATTTATGATGCAGCACCTATGGCTAGAAAATTTAAATCGGATAAAACTAATAGTGTTGATTTTAAAAGCGTCAATTTAAAAACTTCACACCAATCGCATGTCGGCGCAGGCTTTGGTTACAAAATTATTCAATATTAATGCATAACAAAAACTAAACTGCATCCACGATAGCTATCGAGACGCAGTTTAGGTAAAACGTTATGAGAAATAGATATACTATGCAAAAACTGAAATTATACCTCAAACGAGTTTATCGTTTAGCATTAAACTCCCAAAAGCAAGAGGAGTTGGTTTGGACTGATTTGAAAAAGATTCATGCTGATTCTGACTGGCAATCTGGGGTTTATGAAAAAGAGAAATACATCGAGACCATGTTTGAAATCAGTGATGGAATTGGAGGAAAATTCTATTACATGATATATGATAAAACCTTTCACTGTAGAGTGAAAATACTAGAGGGGTTACCAGTGGACTTAATTACAGATTTATTTATTCTAGCGGCACATTTCAATAATTTACTTAATAACGGGGTTGTCATTGTAAATGTTAATAGTCAATATGTAGAATATCATCATAAAAGAGATATGTTAATTCCACTTTTATATAAAGGAGAAATTGATATTCAATTATTCAATCATTATAGTACAGCAAAAGATGTTTATTCAGCATTTCAAAGATTAGTTGATGAACAAGAAGCACCTGCGATAATTATTGCTGATTTACTAAAAAAAAATGAAGATGGCGAGCGAGATGCAGAATGAAACTTACAATAACTTCAACCTATCTTCCGGAATAAAATTACCAAGTGGAGCCGGAGGGTTTATTTCATGTCCAGCACAAATATAATAAAATGGTAAAAAAAAGATGAATTAATAACTAAGAGCTATGAGTACAAATAAACTTGAAGAATTAAGGGATTTACATTATAATCATACATGGATACTACAGCAATCGGAAGAATCTTTTATTAAGCAAATACTAAAAAGAGAAGATAACTTGGAATGTTTTACTTCAATTGCATCTTGGATTTCTCTAGATTATGTAAAATTATTCCCCAATGAATGGTTTAATAATAAAGATTTTTTCATAGAATTCTTTTTTCCGATAGATACAGAAACTGATATTCAGGAATTTGGCTTTAGCAGTAGAAAAACAAAACTATATGATAAGAAAATTTTGCCTGAAATGAAATTAAGGCAATATAATTACAAGCATGCTCATGATATGTCATTTATGTCACGAGATGATATAAATTGTGATAGAATTGATTATGCGAAAAATTATATAGGTAATGAATTAAAAAAAGATAGGGACATTAACTTACTATATTATGCACATAGAGGAAAATTGTTTGATCGCGATTTGAATTGTGACATGCATTTCTTTTATGAGTTAAATTATTTTTATCCATGGGTAAATAGATATTTTAATTATTTAGGTTCAGTACATCCGGAATTGAAACGGAATTTATCTTTCTTTAATAACCTTGTTAGAATTCATGAATATTATTTTAACCATGATATTTACGGAGGAAATATTTTAAATTATTTCCAATTCGCAGATGAAGAATTACGAAATAATGCTGATTCGGTTAAAACGATTATCAGCACGAATTATAAAACGTATTTTTTTCTTTCTAAAAAAATGAAGGAAAATATAAAAGTTCTTGAGCATGTAAAGCAATTTGAAAATAAATTGATTGATTTAAAGGCGTCCAATAATGCTGAATTTTTTAATGATTTGGACTACAACATGAAATGGGAAGAAGAACTTGATATATTATTGTCTAAAATTGCTAGCATGCCATAATTTCAATCTCTTTTATTCTAAGTCAATTCTTACGGTGATATTGACAAATCTCAATACAAAACAACACTTGAAAGATATAAAAAAGAAAAAAGTTCGATCACTGAACAATTGGAAACATTACAATCCGAAAACAGTAATTATCATGCTTGGTTTAAGAAAGGAATAAACTTCATGTTCGACTTCCGTACCATTTACTCCAAAATGGACGTTTCTAGTAAACAAAGGCTTCTCAAGGTGATTTTTCCTGAAAAAATGTCATACGATTCTGAAAAATGTCGAACCGGAAAACTCAATGAATTTTTAGCACTTATCTTAATGACTAGCAAGGAGTTAACAAAAGGGAAAGTGGGCCAATTTTTTCCAAAATTGGCCCTAACCCATTGGGTGGAGCCGGAGGGTTTCGAACCCTCGTCCAAACAAGGTTCAAGTAGTGCTTTCTACATGTTTATTTCACTGTTAATTTTCGACTATAAACCGGAAGCGAACACCCCATTTATAGCTTAGTCTTTTTAGTTTCGCATTAATATCAAGACACTATTAATGCTAGTTTATACCAACGAACCCATATAGTTATAACCGATAAACGGGTAGTTATAACCAGGGTACTTGTCGACTACCTAGTAGCGCGATTAAGCAGAGTCACATCAAGTGACTATGCAGCAAGTGCGTAGTTGTTATTTCCAATTAAATTGGATGAGAATTAGTTTTTACGAGCCAACTCACACATCTCGACATGCTTACAAAACCGATACTCTCGCTGTCAAATCCAAGGTCGGCCCCAAAAAGAACTTTCACAAAAATAGGCATATAATTGTAATATACTTGAAAACAGGGGATGTTTTGCTATTAAAATTTCGCGAAAAATGAATTCTATTTACCAAGATTTAAGCTTACATATCGGTTGTTAATAACCGTCTAATAACTGTTGAAAAGTATATAGATGCCTATAAGTATATTCCGTTATATTTGTTCCGTATTATTTTAATAAATTGACAATGAATTTTATAGTTTCAAGCACCGCATTACTTAAGCAATTGCAAGCCGTTGGAGGAGTGCTAAATAGCTCAAACACCTTACCTATTTTGGATAATTTTTTATTCGAAATTAAAGGAAAAGAACTTACAATTTCTGCTTCTGATTTAGAAACGACTATGACTACAAAGTTAGCTGTTGAGGCTAAAAAAGATGGCGATGTTGCGGTACCTGCAAAATTATTGCTGGATATTCTAAAAACATTTCCAGATCATCCATTAACCTTTAAAATAGACGAAAAGACTTTCGGTATTGAGATTTCTTCTGATTACGGTAAGTATAAATTAAGTGGTCAAAATGGTGATGAGTTTCCGAAAACCCCAGCTTTAGAAGCGCCTTCTACCGTTAATATATCTGCGGAGGTTTTACAACGCGCAATCGAAAAAACAATCTTTGCTGCAGGAAACGATGATTTAAGACCTGTAATGAGTGGTATATTTTGTCAATTCGAAACGGATAATGTAATATTTGTTGCTACGGATGCGCACAAACTAGTTCGCTATAAAAGAAACGACATTAAAGCGGATAGCGCTTCTTCTTTTATTATTCCAAAGAAGCCTATGAACCTAATGAAAGGGCTTTTAGGGTCTGAAAATGGAGATGTTACAGTAACCTACAATGAATCCAATGCCCGATTTGATTTTGGTGGATTTACACTTATTTGCAGATTAATTGATGGTAATTACCCGAATTATGAAGCGGTTATTCCAAACGAAAACCCAAATAGATTAACTATAGATAGATTATCTCTATTAAGTTCAATTAAAAGGGTTTCAATCTTTGCAAATAAAACAACACACCAAGTTAGGCTAAAAATTAATGGAAGTGAGCTTTCTGTTAGTGCTGAAGATTTAGACTTTTCCAATGAAGCCAATGAGAGGTTAACCTGTGCTTACGAAGGAGAAGATATGGAAATTGGTTTTAACTCACGTTTTATGTTAGAAATGCTAAATAATATGGGAGCAGAATCTGTTGTTCTTGAATTAAGCGCTCCAAATAGAGCTGGTATTCTAGTCCCAGAACAACCTGAAAATGACGGGGAAGATATATTGATGCTAGTTATGCCTGTGATGTTGAATCACTAGGATTTAATTATTTAATAAAAAAGCCTTTCTAGAAAGGCTTTTTTTATGCTCAAGTTTTTGAAATTTTAAGAGTTAAACTTTTGCTTAAGCCTTTTTACGCATATAAATTTCCTTACGAACTTTTGCTACTACTTCATTAAGCTCATTCGTAATTACTGTTTCAAAGAATTTGACTTGCTTCCCGGTATCATCTACTTCCTCTTTTAGCTGTAAAAGTTTTTCTTGAGGTATTTCAAAAATAGCGCTAACCTTTCCAGTGGCTGGCTTTATAAATTTAATCTCAGCAGATTTATCCCAAACGATGTACCCTTTGCCCAGGTAATTATGCACAATAAAGACATAGAAAGGATCACACATAGCATACAAAGAACCCCCGAAATGCGTGCCGAAGAGATTTTTATTGAACCACGTTTTACGCAATTCTACCTCCATTCGCGTTTTATCTTGATTTACTTTCTTTAATTTAATACCGGCTCCAATATAAGGAGGGTACCAATTAATCATTTTTATATTTTTATAAAAAGAACCACCTGCCATTTTATAATATTGCGCCTAATTTACTCCCTTGTTCAATAGCTCTTTTTGCATCCAACTCACCGGCTCTTTCTGCACCTCCAATTATATGTGTACTAATACCTAAATCTTCTAATCCTGATAACAGATCTGTATTACTCAATTGTCCAGCGCAAAGAATAATTGTGTCCACATCCATTACTTCTGAATTTCCTTTTCTGGTAATATGTAATCCGTTATCATCAATTTTATCATATTGTACACCATTGATCATTTTAACCGATTTATGCTTTAAGGATATCCGATGAATCCAACCCGTTGTTTTGCCCAATCCAGCTCCTATTTTAGACTCTTTACGCTGCATTAAGACAACTTCTCTAGGCGAAGGAGTGACTTGAGGAGTTATGCCTTCTACTCCTCCTCTTGCTTCATTTGTATCATCAATACCCCATTCTTTTAAAAAGGCTGCTAAATTTTGAGAAGTAGCTTCCCCCGCATGTGTAATATATTCAGCAACATCAAAACCAATACCGCCCGCACCTATTATGGCAACTTTCTTCCCAACTTCTTTTTTATGTTTTAACACATCTATATAACTTAACACTTTTGGATGGTTTATACCTTCAATTTTTGGAGTCCGCGGTTTAATTCCAGTAGCTAAAATAACTTCATCAAATTCCTTCAGCATTTCTACATCTGCTTTTGTATTTAATTTCAAATTAACTCCGGTCAATTCAATTTGTCGAGAGAAATACCGAATTGTTTCATAAAACTCTTCTTTACCAGGAATTTGTTTAGCTATATTAAACTGACCTCCTACTTCAGATGCTGCTTCAAATAAAGTTACGTTATGACCTCTACCAGCTAAAATTGTGGATGCTGCCATACCTGCTGGGCCAGCACCAACTAAAGCAATGTTTTTCTTTTTCGTAGTTGGCAAATAATTTAATTCCGTTTCGCTACAAGCTCTTGGATTAACCAAACATGAAGCTACTTTTCGACTAAAAACATGATCTAAACACGCTTGATTACAACCGATACATGTATTAATCTCATCCTCTCTCCCCTGCTCTGCTTTGTTTACCAATTCGGGATCTGCTAAAAATGGACGAGCCATAGAAACCATGTCCGCATCGCCATTTGCTAAAATACTTTCAGCAACATCCGGCATATTTATTCTATTGGTTGTAATAAGCGGAATACTTACTTCTTTCTTCATTTTATTGGTTACCCAAGTAAATGCACCACGCGGAACCATTGTACCAATTGTAGGAATTCTAGCTTCATGCCAACCTATTCCTGTATTCAACATTGTAACACCCGCTTTCTCTAGTTCTTTCGCTAAAATGACAACTTCCTCCCAATTACTCCCATTCTCAACCAAATCAATCATTGATAACCTGAAAATTATAATGAAATTTGGGCCGACTTCCTTTCTAATTCTTCTTACAATTTCTAATGGAAATTTAATTCTATTTTCATAGGAACCTCCCCATTCATCTGTCCTATGGTTTGTTTTTGGCGCAATAAATTGGTTAATCAAATACCCTTCCGAGCCCATAACTTCAACACCGTCATAATTTGCATGTTTTGCCAATTTAGCTGCTCTTGCAAAATGTTTTATTGTCTTTTCAATACCTCTTTTACTCAGTGCCCACGGCTTAAATGGAGAAATTGGAGATTTAGTTGCACTTGGAGCAACCAAAAAAGGGTGATAGCCATATCGTCCAGTATGCAAAATCTGCATACAAATTTTCCCGCCATTATCATGAACGGCTTTTGTAATTTCTTTATGCTTATCAGCAGTTTTTTCGTTTGTTATTTTACTTGAAAATGGAGCAACCCAACCAGCAGTATTTGGTGAAATACCTCCAGTAACAATAAGTCCTACTCCACCTCTGGCTCTTTCGGCATAGTAAGCTGCAATTTTACCATAACCATTTTTCAATTCTTCCAAACCTGTATGCATAGAGCCCATCAAGGTTCTATTCTTGATTGTCGTAAATCCAAGGTCTAATGGTTCAAATAATTTTGGGTATTTGTTATGCATACATACTAATTTGATTTCCTGCAAATATAAGAGTTATTTCACAATAGCTATAAAAGAAAAAGGTTCGAATCAATTGATTCGAACCTTTTAGAAGTTAACTAATCTTCAATCAAAAGCTATAACTTTGTAAACGGTCTTGTTATTCTAACATCTCCAGAACGAATAACAACATAATAAATACCTTGTTTAATGCCTGAAATATCAATCTCTTTAGAGCTAACATTATTAACTTTTCCAGATTGAATCAATTGCCCCAACTGGTTTCTTATTTCAAATGTAGATTCAGTATTTAATTTACCACTAAAATTTAAGCGTATAGAATTCTCTGCTGGATTTGGAAATAGATTAACGTTGAATACATCATTTTCTTCTACAGAAGACCAATCATTAACATCCCAAATAGAAATATCATCAAGAGCCGCTTCAACTAAACTTCCACCATCTAAGTATTGTCCAGGTCGCGTTGAATCAGAAGCAACAAATTTAATTTGAAAAGTACTATTAACACTTACGTAATCTTCAATTCTATAGGCAAACTTTCTCCATGCACGATCGCCTGTTTTGGTATTTTCAACAGCTGTCCAAGATGCTCCCGAATTATCAGAAACAGACACTTGCCACCAATCAGCATTTGGATTTGCTCCAGATGGAGGATTATTGGTGTACCAACGATAAAATGACATTACAGGTGCTGTATAGCTCGTTAAATCTATTACTGGAGACAACAAAGTTGTGTGCCCTGCATCCACATCAGCCAATCCTAATCCGTCACTCTGTTGTCCTGCTCTTTCTGTTAAGAAACATAAATCACCAAACGCTGTATGCTGAGAGCTCGGTGCGACCTGAGCCGCAGCTACACCAACATCTGGATTTCCATCACCATTTAAATCAGCAAATGAACCAAGCGGCAGCGTTAACTCCCAGCTTCCAGTTGTGTTATTATCACTACTAGTTCCTATAGTCCAATTACCCCAATCGCTGTTATTGTCTCCTCCATCTTCTTTTTCAATTTCAACCATATCAACTAGAATGAAGTTAGGAAGATTTGGATACACTATTTTTTCTGCTCCAATAGGATTAATAGCTGAAACCATTCCATTGATATCTTCTGCTCCAATGTAATAAGCAACAACAGTACCGGCTGGTTGACCTGGAATTACACCATCATAAGTTGTGCCTGAAGTGTTAGCTAAACCAGTTTGCGTCCATGTTGCGCCATTGTTTAACCTATACCAACAGCTAACACTATTTAAGTAATTTGTCCATGGAAATGCCAATTGTAAATCAGCACTAATATCTATAGCTGTTGTAGCTGCTGTTTCATCTACTGCTGTATGAATAAGCTCCGCGTTCGAAACTAAGGTAATTCCGTGCATATCGAATGCCGTAATAATCGCCATTCCATTTGGTGTGCCATTCGTAATATTTGCATCATCATCATCTGCTTCTAAAACAGCTAATAATACTTCTGTAAACGCTGTTCCTTCGTTTCCATTTGCAGTTGCCGCTTGCAGTCCCGGATAAGCAAGAGCAAACAAATTCATGGTTGCTGGCATGTCGTTTCCTAATAAAAGGTATAAATCCCACCATGCACCCGCTATAATTTCCCCATCTGCATGAACTTCTCCTATAATATCAATTGGATATACTTTTGGCAATGTATCATATCTTCTTATCGAAGCTGCTGGATCAAGCGGATCACTGCCATTACCTAAAATTGGATCTTCTAATTGTGCAAACCCCCATACATCTGCATATCCTTCGTTCATTCCACCATTCTGAAACCATGAACCTTGATTTTGATAAAATTTATCATTAATACCATGGCCATATTCATGAAAAACAACGTCTGCAACCATAGCATAGGATCTACACGCAGCGGAGGTCGTATAAAAATTAATAGAAGAACCATTGTAAAATGCATTACATTCAGTGGGAGTTATATCTACATTGATAGGTAATTGAATATCCATCCCGGTAAAAGTGGGTAAAATTGTTTTGTGATAATCATGAATAGCATTCACATTGTTATAACTACATAACTCTTCTAAACTAGCATTTCCATCCCAAGAAACAGTGGTTGGAGCCCCGTCAGTAACTGAAGTTGTAAAACTAGGAGTTGTTCCATTATTTACAACTATTCCCCATTGACCTTCTAAACTTAAAATGGCATTTTGTGTTCCTGTTTCAGATGTAGATATAAAACCAGTACCATCAGTCTGATACGCTGTACCTCCAACTGTTAAGTCTAAATTAGCCATACTCATAGGAATAGCAGTAATATCTGGGTTGTTCTCGTAAATTGTAGCTTCTACATTTAATTCAATATCTCCAGGAGGAAGAACAAGTTTAGAAGCCGCTATTTTCTTTTTAAAATCAGCTTTTCCATGAATTTCATCTTCATGCTTACAAGTTCCATCAGAACAATGCAATACGAGGTTTTGACGATACACTACTTCTCCTGTATTTGCATCTACCCATGTAAACCAATTTGAAGGTACTCTAGATGCCCCCATTGCCTCTACTTTCACTTCATAAACCAATTTATACTTCATTGATTTAAAGTATGGTACAGGCAACACCTTAAGTGATGAGTTTACACTAATATTCGTAATGTTATCAGTAATATCAATGCTGGCTGAACTAATCGCCGCTTGTTCGTCGATAGATGGTGTTGTAGAAAGGGTAATATCTGTATATACATCAGCTCCCCAAGAAATTAATTTACTATCGTGCGTCAACTTTGCTGTAAACTTTCCAAATAATACATCTAAACCTTCATATCTCTGATTTAATGTTACAAAAAGATGCTTTGATGTTTCACCAACGTTATTCAAAACCAAGTCTTCCGATGGAATATTGAACCCCGCCAATTTAGTATCTATAAAATTTCTTACTTTCAATTCTGGTGTTCCACCAGGCACATGAATGGGTTGACCATAAGCTGAATGCGGTCTGCCATTTTCTTCATTAAAAGTTACATACCACACTCCATTTTCTGCTAAGAAATCTTGCCAAGGCTTTTGTTGACGCAATTTATACTGGTACTGTAGATCAGGTAATCTTTTGTTGTCAGTAATATATGTTTTATCTAACTTTTTAGATGTTACATGTAAATTATCTTGTGCTGCAGCCGTAATTCCAATACAGACAGCAAATAACAATAATAAATTTTTCTGCATAATTAAAGTAATTTGTGAGTTGTTGTGGGTACAATATCGATATAAAATAAAGAAAAGCCTTACAAAATCCCAACATTTGTCAGCAATAATACATAAACGGTCAGATTTAATTGGTTATTGGTCAATAGCTAAGTATTTCGATTTGTTTGCCATTATTCTATACATTTCATAGAAATAAAGAATTAAATTTGCACCATGAAAAGAGTCGTTGTTGGATTGTCAGGTGGCGTTGATTCAAGTGTTGCAGCATACTTGTTAAAAGAACAGGGGTATGATGTGATTGGTCTTTTTATGAAAAATTGGCACGATGAATCCGTTACCATAAGCGACGATTGTCCATGGATTGACGATAGCAACGATGCGCTGCAAGTTGCTGAAATGCTAGGTATTCCTTTTCAGGTAATAGACTTTAGTAGAGAATATAAGGAACGTATAGTTGATTATATGTTTCGGGAATATGAAAAAGGAAGAACACCAAACCCGGATGTGCTTTGTAACAGAGAAGTAAAATTTGATATCTTTTTAGACAAAGCCTTAGAATTAGGTGCTGACTTCGTAGCAACCGGTCATTATTGTCAAAAAGAAGAAATACAAATTGACGGCAAACCCGTTTATCAATTGATTGCTGGAGCTGACAATAACAAAGACCAAAGTTATTTTCTCTGTCAATTAAACCAGCAACAACTCAGTAAAGCGCTCTTTCCGATTGGTAACCTTCAAAAACCGGAGGTCAGAGAAATTGCCAAAAAAATAGGTTTGAATACCGCTGATAAAAAAGATTCACAAGGTCTTTGCTTTATTGGAAAAGTTAAGCTACCTGTCTTTTTACAGCAACAGTTAAAACCAAAAGAAGGAAACATTTTAGAAGTTGAAAATGAATATACTGGTTTTACCTATCTAGATAATGAACTAAAAACACTCGTTAAGCCCTTTTCTTTGGAACCTCAAATAGGTGAAATTGTTGGAACACATCAAGGTGCGCATTATTTTACCGTAGGACAGCGAAAAGGACTGCAAGTCGGAGGAACTCCTGAAGCTCTATTTGTAATTGGTGTAGATACGAGTAAAAACATAGTTTATACCGGTCAAGGAACAGAGCACAAAGGATTGTATCGGAAGGGATTATTTGTAAAAAATGAAGAAATTCATTGGGTCAGACCCGACCTTACAATGACAATAGGTGACACAAAAACCTATATGGGACGAATTCGATATCGACAGGAATTACAGGAATTAACTATTTATAAAAAGGAAGAAGGCTTGTTTATACTTTTTACAGAAATGCAACGCGGAATTACACCTGGTCAATTTGTAGCTTGGTATGATAATAACGAGCTACTTGGAAGCGGAGTAATTGATGCTTAATGGCAAAATTATTATTCATATTTATTTTTGTTCCATTTCTTATTTTAGGACAAGTAAAAGAAAGGTATAACTATATTCAAAAACCCGATCTAAATTCTGTTACGATAGCTTGGAGAACGGCAGTGCCTGGCATATCTTTTGTAAAATGGGGAACCGACTCACTTAACTTGATAGATTCTATTGTTTCGCTAAATTCTATCCGAAAACATGTTTTTGAAATAAAAGGTTTAAAACCTAATTCCAAATATTATTACCAGACAAAAACTGAGAATGTGTTTTTATCAGAAATTGAATACTTCTATACGGCAAAACAGAACAGTCGAAACCACTTTTCTTTTTTACACTATGGAGACTGTGGATATAATAATACTATCCAAAATGATATAGCCAAGCTAATGGAAGCCGAAATAACAGATTTTGGAATTGTAGCGGGAGATGTAGACCAAAACAAAGGAAACAATTATGATGCAATATATTTTGGTGTGTATAAAGACTTATTAAAAAATAGCTGCCATTTTACATGTATCGGTAATCATGATACTTATGCTGATGGTGCAGCGACTTATTTGGATGAATTTTATTTGCCCGCAAACAATCCGGAAAACTCTGAAAGGTATTATTCATACACCTGGGGAAACGCAAAATTTATTTGTCTTGATTCAAACATTCCATATACAGAAGGAACAGATCAATATAACTGGCTAGTTGGTGAATTAAAATGTAACGACAAACAATGGTTATTTACCTTTTTTCACCACCCACCATGGACAAATGCATGGAGCCCCGATTATAATATTCCATTTTTGGAGTATTTTAGATACAAAGGAAATGTGGATATGCGCAGTTCCTTAGTGCCATTGTTTGAAAAACACAAAGTCGACTTTGTGTTAAACGGGCATTCACATTGCTATCAAAGAGGAGAATTAAACGGAGTAAAATACGTCATATCTGGAGGCGCAGGATCTTCACGCCTAGACAAGAAAAGACATAGCAAATCCCCAAATATTGATACAGAAATATACAAAAATCAATACGTACGATTTGATGTAAAAGGAGATACGGTAATTTACACTGCAATTGACATTGAAGGTAAAATAATTGATGTGGTGGAAACCGTAAAAATAGCACCTACTAAAACTCCCAACATTTCGCATTTAGGAGATGAATTAAAATGTAATTTAAATGGAAAACACCAATGGTTTTTAGATGGTATTGCTATAGAAAATGGAAACGATATTAATTATAATATTATTGAGGAAGGCATCTACGAGGTTCAAGTTATCAATGAAATGGGTTGTACCTTAAATTCTGAACCTTTAGAAGTAACTTTTAAAAAGAACCCTTAAACGGCAGTTAAGGAATAATTATTTATTTTATCTACACAATTAACACCTCACTTAAATATATTTGTAAAAATATTTAGAATGCGTTCCATACTCTTCTTATTATTACTTAGCTCTACTCTATCTTATTCTCAGGTGGTTGACCGTTACAATTTTGTACAAAGACCAACAGAAACCGGAGTAACCATAGCTTGGCGAACTTCATCCCTAAGCACAGGAACCATAGAATGGGGTACTGATGCATTTAATCTAAACAATACGTTAACTGAATCCGGAGCAACTCAAAAACACTATTTTGACATATCTGGGCTTACTGCGAATACAAAATACTACTATCAAACATCTACAGACGGAGGATTTACCTCCGCGTTAGATTTCTTTTATACCGCTAAAACAGATGCTTCTACAAAAATTGCTTTTCTACATTATGGAGATTGTGGGTATAACAATACTGTTCAAAACGATATTGCTGCCCTTATGATCGGAGATAGCACTGAATTTGGCATTGTAGCAGGCGATGTTGACCAAGGTGTGGGAGATGATTATGATGGTGTATTCTTTGGACCCTATGCAGATTTGGTAAAAAATGCCTGTCAATATACTTGTATTGGGAATCATGACACCTATGCTGATAATGCAGCAACATACTTAGATGATTTTTATCTTCCATCCAACAACCCGCAACAATCTGAAAGATATTATTCATTCACTTGGGGAAATGGAAAATTTATATGTTTGGATGCCAACATAGATTATTCAATTGGCTCTATTCAACATAATTGGATGCTGGAAGAATTGCAATGTAACGACAGACAATGGATCTTCATGTTTTTTCATCAACCACCATGGACAAACGCATGGAGCGCTGATTATTACATTCCATTTACCACTTATTATCTATACCAAGGAAATGAAGATATGCGCACAGACTTGGTTCCATATTTTGAACAATACAATGTAGATTTTGTCCTAAATGGACATTCACATTGCTACCAAAGAGGCGAATTAAATGGCGTTAAATATATAATCTCTGGAGGTGCTGGTGCATCTACACTTGATTTTAACACGAACAGCAATTCTCCAAATATCGACACTGAAATATACGCCAATCAATATGTACGTTTCAACATTGAAGGCGATACAGCTACATATGTTGCTATAGACATAAATGATGATGTTATCGACGCAGTGACAACTATAAAAGCTTTCACTCCTATTCGTCCAGAAATCTCTCTAAATAATTTTACCTTAGAAAGTACGAGTGGAAACAGTTATATGTGGTTTTTAGACGGCATACAAATTTCGGGTGCATCAAATCAAACCTACACACCTACTTCCAATGGAATTTATGAAGTAGCAACAACAAATCAATATGGATGTACATTTACTTCGGATCCATTTGAATACAACTTGCTAAACATCGCTGAAATTGATTTAACCAGCTTGGCACTTTACCCCAATCCCGCTGCTAATTTTGTACAAATAACAGGAAATAGCCCAAACTATTATGGGGTTTTAGAACTTAGTATATTGGATGGGATAGGGAAAATTATTTATAGAGAAAAAATTGAAATAGAAAACAATTTAAACCATACCATTGACTTGGGGCGTTTTTCAAACGGGATATATTCTGTTAGAATTGTCAGCACTTCTTCTATGAGAACATTTCAGTTTATTAAACAATAGGTTTATACTATCTCTTTGTAATTTTTAATACAACGTAAACCAACAGAAGTAAGGATCCTAAGCCTAGCAAGCCATACCCAATCAATAACATCAATTCATTGTCTGTATTATTTGTCGCTTCTTTCTCTACATTTTCAATGCTACTTTCAATAACTACTTCACTTTCAATTCTTTCATATATAGGCTGAACCAAAAGCGTGTCCTCCAAATTGTGTATTAGCTTTACTTGAGAAGTATCACCATCACTCCATTTTATAAACTGCCAACCTTCATTTTCTACAGCTTTAATAGGTAAAGGTATGTCCTTATAATATATTCCTTCAAATGGCAGTTTTATCGGGTAATTTTCGTTAACAACTATACTACCTGTGTCTCCTGCTATTTTTAATATGTACATCCCTTTTGGAGCTAACAGCTTAACCATTTCAGGTCTTAAATGACGATGTCTCAATTTTGCATACATTCTAAAATGAGCAACTTTTTTTAACCACTCCTCTTCAGATAAAGGAACTCTTTTCAAATGGCGAGCAAGCAACTTTCCATCCCTAGGCAATTCATCCTTATAAATCCCCTCTAATTTATCCACAGCGGCAATTATGGTATCTCTATGAATTGCGGTATTCATTAAATGCGCCATCTGATTAATGAAATCATTCTTAAACGCTTCGTTCTGCATTAACTTACGCAAATATAATGTGCTCCATTCGGGATTGAACCAATCCGTTCGTTTAGAACTTAAACACTTCTCTAAATATTTTCGAGAAGCTGTTCCGAAACTCAAATCAGTATCGTATAAAATCATTCGAAATTTTCCGTCTAAATCTTTAGCGTTCCAATACCGTATATTGCCTCTAGAGTCTGTATTGTTTAAGTAAATTTGAAAAACACGATAGTTAATGTAGTTTCGAATATCTAAAAAGGTTTTAGCTTTTTCATAAGCCTCGTTGTCCATTGTATCTAAACGCATAAACCAATTATACATTTTCATATAATCAGAGCTACTTCCATGCTGTCTAACCCATCTACCCATAATAATACTTGAGCTATCCCTATTGGCTCCATGATTTTCGAATAAGTAATGTTCGTTAACTTTTTCACGAAGGTTATACAACCCCCAATATTGGCCATTTATAAACAATTGGATAGGTTGATATGCCATATAGTCTAGCCCTATATTTCTTACTAAATATGCATTTAAAACATCTTTAAAACGAGAACCCTTGTAGTCATTCCCAGAAGTCCGTATAACTAATTGTTTAAACGCTGAGATATCTTTTTGCGGAAATATACGGTGCTGGAACCGGCTGGTTCCGTAATCACTACGGGCTATAATTTTCATCGACTTGTCGGGCAGCCTTCGCGTAGATTCACCAAATATTTTAATTCCACATTTTTGATTAAACCCTTCTTGGTTATTTGTATCCAAATAAATTATATGAATCGGTCTCTCCCATTTTTTTTGATAATTTGCGTTAGACCAATGACCCAAAGTGTCTTTATAGACGTGTGCGCCTAAAACATATATTCCTTTGCCCTTGTCCCAAAAGTAGTCTTCATCAACACCTATTGATAGTATAGGGAGTTTTGTTTCAAAGTTTAAAATATAAGTCCTTGAAATAAGCGTATCAATCGAATCTCCAGCAAAAACAGGTTTTATTTGTAAAAATGTACTTTTGGAAATTTCAATTGATTTCGAAAAACGTCTCGATGGCTTACTTCCATCAATAGAATAATATGCTTTTGTAAAATCACCTTCTATTTCTACTAAAATTGATTCATCGTATTTACCTGAACTATGTGATACTTCAACGACCTGTCCAAAAAAGATTGTTGAAATCAATAATGATAAAAGTAAACTCAGATAACGCATCAAACGAATATAAATAGGAAGCGAGGGACAATCACCTGAGGTTTTAAAAGTTATACATACTTCTCTTTTAATTAATTAAAATTCCTTAAAAACTTTGTTTTAACCTTTTATCCGTATTTCCTTTTTACCTATCTCTCTGAAGATTAAATTTGTCCTACAAATAATTTCATTTCTTCATCTATCTGAATGCATAGAATATTCTGCCTACCGATTTTTGTATAAATTAATTACGTTAAACTATATACAAATGGAAACGACTAAAAACAAAACACTTAAAATTTTAACATGAAAGTAAGACAAGTTTTAATAATCGTCTCTTCAATCATTTTACTCATCTTCATGTTTATGCTATATAAGATAGGAGAAAGTAATGGAATTAGCTACGGAGAAGCCAATGCTGAAGAAATCAGAGCTAACAGAAAAAAGTCAGATGATAATATCCATGACTCTGTGCAATTTAAAAGTGTCGCAGCATCACTCATTTTAAACGACAGTATACCTTCCTCTATAAAAGGGCATGGAAGAGTTGTATCAACATCTTCAATAAATGTGTCGGCAGAAGTTCAGGGTAAAATAATGGCAGCTATCAGTTTGAAAAAAGGTATCCATTTTAAGAAAGGCCAACCTTTGTTTGCACTAAATAGTTCCGACGCAAAATTGGCACTAAAAGCTAGGAAAAGTGGGTTTTTAGCCTTGTTAACAAGCATATTGCCCGACATAAAGATTGATTTCCCAGAAAGATTCAATACCTGGAACAAATTTTACAAAGAAATGAAAGTGAATGAACCTATCTCTCGTTTACCAAACTTTACTTCGTTAAAGGAAAAGAATTTTATTATCTCAAGAAAAATACTTACGGAGTATTACCAAATAAAAAGTGATGAAGAACAATTAAAAAAATATTCTGTTTCTGCACCATTTGACGGTAGTATTATTGATGCTTTTACGGATGTTGGCGCCATTGCTAATCCTGGTTCACCGGTATTGAGTATTATCAGAGATAATACATTGGAAATTGAAATTCCAATTGCCACCGAAAAAATTAATCAATTAGCAATAGGCTCTGCCGTATCACTTATAGATAATAATCATAAATCTTTTGAGGGAAAAGTTATTCGTGTTGGAGATTATATAAATCAGCAAACCCAAACGGTTCCGGTTTTTGTTAACATTACAAGTGAAACAGATGGTTTATATAACGGGATGTATTTAGATGCAAATATTGTTGGACATGGTTTTGACAATGTTGTTGAAATACCTAGAAAGGCACTAATCAGTGCGAATGAAGTTTACATTATTGAAAAAGACAGTGCTTTAACTTCATTAAAAGTGAACGTAATTGACTACAAAGAAAATACAGTTACAGTTTCAGGAATTCCAAATAATTCTAATGTCGTTATCGAATCGGTTGTCAATATTAATGAAGGTGATAAAGTTGTAATTAGAAAGTAGAACGATGCGGAAATTTATTGCCTTTTTCATAAAGTACCCCATTTGGTCAAATGCTATTTTGATTGTTACTGCCATGGCCGGCCTATTGAGTTTATTTACGATGCACAGATCCTTCTTTCCTGAAATGGACCCGAATAGGATTTATGTAAATGTGGCCTATCCTGGTGCATCTGCTGAAGAAATTGAGGAAGGAATAACAACACGTATTGAGGAGGCTTTAGTTGGATTAGAAGGCATTAAGGAAACATCTTCCACATCATCGGAAAATTTATCAAATATCAATATAGAAGCCTTTGAAGGTACTAACTTAAATGAACTTTTACAGGATGTGAAAAATGCTGTAGATGGAATTAACTCAATGCCTGCTGGAGCAGAACGCCCCATTGTTTATGGACAAAAAGCCAGAGGAATGGGTAGCTTAGGAGGAACCGTTGGTTTTGTTTCCCTGCATGGTCCGGATGACTTGGAACAACTAAAAGTAGTTGCAGATAAGATTGAACAGGATATGCTTTCTTCCAAAAAGCTTTCCCAACTGGAAGTTATTGGATACCCGCCTCAAATTATCGCAATCGATATAAGAGAAAACGATTTATTACGATATGGAATAACATTCGAACAGATATCAAGTATAGTGCGCTCCAGTAACTTGGATGTTTCAGGAGGCTCAATAAAATCGAATAAAGAAGAACTATATATCCGTTCAATGAGTAAATCTACGGATCCTGATATAATTAAAGAATACATTATTCGCGCACTACCCGATGGGCAGTTAATTCGATTAAAAGATATAGCAGATGTTAATTTTGAGTTCTCTGACATCCCTCTTAAAGCTTACGTAAATGGTGAACGTAGTATTACATTCGTAATTAAAAAACTAGGAAGCGAGGACATCAAAAGTATATCGGATTACATAAAAGGATATGTGTCTGAATTTAACGATGAAGGAAATGGATTTGAAATGCAGACACTCTTTATGTTTAGCGATATGCTAGACCAAAGAATTGATATGCTCACCTCGAACCTATTTTTAGGGCTAATTCTAGTTTGCATCGTCTTGGGGTTTTTCTTGAGCCTGAGGCTATCACTTTGGGTTGCTTTTGGCATTCCATTTTCCATGATTGGGATGTTTGCACTAGGGGCTCTTTATGGAATGACAATAAATATGATTTCATTATTTGGGATGATATTGGTTGTTGGGATTTTGGTTGATGATGGAATTGTTATTGCAGAAAATATATACTCTCACTTTGAACGAGGAAAAGCTCCCATGCGAGCAGCATTAGACGGAACAATGGAAGTACTATCTTCTGTATTTACGTCCGTTTTAACTACAATTGTTGCCTTTGGATTCCTTTTATTTGTTGGCGGTGACATGGCTATGATGGAAGAAATGGCGTTTAGTGTTATTGGTTGTTTAATATTTTCATTGGTCGAAGCATTTTTAATATTACCCGCTCACCTTTCTCATAAACACACGCTAGAACTAAGTAAAAACAAAGGCTATAAAAGCATCCGAACCAAAATTAATAATGGTATCGATAAATTGAGAAATGGTTATGAAAAATTGGTAACTCACTTTACAAAATGGTATAGAGTAACTGTTTTCGGTCCAATGATTTTTATTGTTGTGATTATTGCACTTACCATTTTTGGAATAATTCAAACAGCATTCTACCCGAACATTCCATTTGATAATGTTGGAATTGACATAGCTTTTAAACCAGGTGACAGAGAAGACCAAACCGAAGATTTCCTGTGGTATCTTGACAGTATTGTTTCTAATTATGGTACTGAATTAATAGAAACCTATGGAGATACAATCATTACATATAATTCACTTAACCTAGGCTCTACTGAAAGAATTGGTGAACGCGGAAGTCATTGTGGAAACATTAGAGTTTCAGTAAAAGAAAATGATTTCATCTCAACACTCGAAATTTCAGCGACACTTAAAGAAAGGATCAATAAAGACTCATTGTCAAAATTGGAAAAATTCTCAATTGGTGGTGAAACTCCTTTTGGAAAGGACATTTCATTATCACTTCAAAGTGAAGATGGTGTACAATTAAATTTAGCTACAAAATGGTTGTTGGCTAACATAAAGGCGCTTCCAGATGTGAAAGATATTAACGATAATGCCGGTCTTGGATTAAGAGAAATACATTTAACGTTAAAACCTAAAGCGTTTATGCTCGGGTTAAACGAGGCGGCAATTTTAACACAAATTAGACAAGGATTCTTTGGTCAAGAAATTCAGCGGGTAATTATTGGAAGGGATGAAGTGAAACTGTGGACTAGGTATCCTTTACAAGATAGAAATTCCATAGGTGACCTAGAAAACTTAAGAATTAAAATAGCCAATGGGCAAGAGTTTGCACTAAACGATTTAGCAGATTATGAAATTAAAAGAGGAAAGGTATCTATTCGCCATATAAACGGGAAACAAGAGGTTAGAGTTTTCGGAAGTCTTTATAATGGAGAATTATCTTCTGTTATAAATGCCGATATAAAAAGAGAATACTTGGACCACATTCATGAATATTTCCCTAAAGTAAACTACAAAATAAAAGGGCAAGCTGAAAAAGCTGCTGATTCTGCTGGTAGATTAATGGTTGCATTTACGTTAGGTGTCTTTTTAATCTTAGTCATTCTTTCTCTTAATTTTTCCTCTTTCTATCAAGCTAGATTAATAATGATGGTTATTCCGGTAGGGATTGTAAGTGCCATATTAGGACATGGAATTGTTGGAATTCCGTTTTCAATGTTTAGCTTTTGGGGTATAATTGCATTGGTAGGAATATTAGTAAATGATGCGGTCGTAATGTTGGATCAGTACAACAGGAATTTGAAAAAAGGTATGAATCCAAAAGATGCAGGAATTGCAGCCGGAAAGTCTAGATTTAGGGCTATTATTCTTACATCACTTACTACTGTGGCTGGTTTATTCCCACTGATCTATTTAGAAACAAGCTTCCAGGCTCAGTTTTTAATCCCAATGGCAATTTCGGTTGCTTATGGTGTTTTATTTGGAACGTTGATTTTATTATTATTCTTCCCTCCTCTTCTTAGGTATTTTTCTGATATCAGAAGAGCAAGGTGGTGGTTATGGAGGGGAGGTCCATCTGCACCTTCTAGAATTGAAGTGGAACCTGTTACGAAACATTTAAAAAGAGTTGCTGAAATGGGTAACCTAGATTATTCTAACGACCAATTAAAAAAAGAGGATATTTAAATCATTATAATGCGAATTTTAAAAACATACTTCTTGCTGACATTGGTTATTTGTTGGGTCGGCAATATTAGCGTAGCACAGGATTCTTTATCACTTTCAGATGCAATTCAGATTGGGTTAAAGAAAAATTTTGACATTCAAATATCAGCAAAAAATATTGAAATCAATAAATTACAAAACACATGGGGCCAAGCAGGGAGATATCCTACAATTGACATCAATATTCAACAAGGAAATAGTATTTCAGACCAAAGTAACAACCCCTTATCTATTGTTCAACAATTAATATATCAAAACTCCATTCAAGGTGCTGCTAATTTAAATTGGGTTCTGTTTAACGGATTCAGAATTAAAGCAAATAAATTAAAGCTAAATAACCTTGAAGCGCAAAGCGAGGGAAATGCAACATTGATTATTGAGAATACCATTCAAGGTATTATACTTGCTTACTACAGCACCAATCTTCAAAAAGAAAAGAAAGACCTTCTTAAAAATGTATTAAAACTCTCAAGAGATAAGTACTTGCACGAAAAAGAAAAAGGAGAAATGGGTTTTGCGACAACCGTAGATAAGCTGCAATTCGAATCAGCGTATTTATCTGATTCTTCAGCCATTATTATGCAAGAATTAGCCTATAAAAACGCCATCAAAAACCTCAACTTGTTTATGGGGGTTGAAATCAATTTAAAATGGAATTTGACGGATAAATTGCTTCCTGAAAATACGCTTTATAATTACAAGGAATTAGAATCCAAAATGCTTGGAAATAATACCAATATTAAAAACCAGGTAGTAAATATTGAAATACTGAAACAAGATGTTTCTTTAGCCAAAGCATCCATGTTTCCAGTCGTATCTTTTAACTCTGGAGCAAGCTACAACACCAGTAGGCTTCAAATTAATGACTTTCCAATGCCAGGTGCAAATACAGCTAATAGTGCAAATATTAATTACTTTGCGAATTTCACTGTAGGTTTTAAAATTTTTGATGGGGGGAAAGTTAAACGTGCCATACAAGCTGTTCAAATCCAAGAAGATATTACGAATTTAAATATGAGTAAATTGAAGCAGCAGTTAACACAGGAATTAGCAAATCATTATGAAATTTACAATACACGTATAGCAATTTTTAAAGTAAACCTAAAGTCATTTGATGTTGCAAAAAGAAGCTTCGAAATAGCTCAACTACGAAAAAATTCTGGGATAATTAATTCGTTCGATTTACGTAATATAGAAATGGTTTACCTGCAAACAGGGACCGCTTTATTTGAAGCCATCTATAACATTCAAGAATCGAAGACGAATCTTACTAGGTTGACTGGAGGAATTATAGAGAATAAAGAATAGTTAACTTGTACAAACTTAAAGAGGACAGATTTACTGCCCCCCTTAATAAGTTCTACTTCCCCTTAGTTCCCGGAGTATTGTTCCCTCTGCCTCCACCTGAAGGATTACCTGTTGTACTTGGACCATTTGGAGGTCTCATTGTTGACTTTCCCATAACATCATATATTTAATTCTTCTTACTCATAAGGCTTTTCAGATACGCCCCGTTTTCAATGGTTTCTGGCTCCATACTACTAATGTACTTGCAATGTAATCTTCGAAATATATTAGCATCTCAAATATATATTGAACAAGCACACATCTCTTTTTTTCTTTATTATTCGTGAAGTAATACTTATTATCTGGAACAAACTGACTATACATAGTATGCTTGCATAACTTTTTTTAATTTTAGTATGCTTGCATAACAAATTTTAATTACATTCGTACTCGTGAGTGAGAAAAAGGAATTGAATAGCGGGCAAATGAGGCCCGAAGACACTATAGACTTTCATATTAGATGGGCATGGTATAACATTTCTAGAATGTACAATATGCAAGCATCTAAATTTGGAGGATCAATGGCAATTGCTATTACAATCCTAAACATTGAAAAAGACGGAACTCCTTCAACAAAATTGGCTCCTAAAATGGGTATGGAGCCAAGAAGTCTCACTAGAATGATTAAAACATTAGAAGATAATGGTGTAATCGAGAAGAGAGCAGATAAGGACGATAAAAGAATGGTTCGGTTGTTTTTAACCAAAGAAGGGAAAAAACTACGGAAACAAGCAACAAATATTGTAATGCAGTTCAATAAAAAAATTAGAGAAGAAATTCCAGATAAAGAATTGGAACAATGCTTTAATACCTTAAATAAGGTAAATCAAATTATAGATAAGAATAACATATTTTAAAATATATAAAGAATGAAAACAAACATCAGAAAAGTAGCAGTTTTAGGATCCGGAGTAATGGGGTCAGCTATTGCTTGTCATTTTGCCAATGTAGGATGCAGTGTTCTTTTATTAGACATTGTACCAAAAGAGGCTGAAGAAACAGACAAAAAAGCTGCAAGGAATAAACTAGTTAACGACGCTTTAAAAGCTTCACTAAAATCTAAACCCTCTCCTATTTATAGTAAAAGTTTTGCTAATAGAATTGAGACAGGTAACATGACTGACGACATGAATAAAATCACTGAATGTGATTGGATCATTGAGGTGGTTGTTGAGCGCTTAGACATTAAAAAAATAGTTTTTGAAAACGTAGAAAAATTTAGAAAACCTGGAACTTTGATAACTTCAAATACTTCAGGTATTCCAATTCATACTATGTTAGAAGGAAGAAGTGATGATTTTAAACAGCACTTTTGTGGATCTCACTTTTTTAATCCTCCGCGTTATTTAAAGTTATTGGAGATAATACCAACTCCTGAAACGAAACAAAGTGTTGTAGACTTCTTAATGGACTACGGTTCAAAAATTTTAGGAAAAACTACAGTGCTTTGTAAAGATACGCCTGCATTTATTGCAAACCGCGTTGGTGTTTACGCAATTCAGGATTTATTTCACACTGTGAAAGAGATGGATTTAACAGTCGGAGAAATAGACAAGTTAACTGGACCAGTAATGGGACGACCAAAATCAGCAACTTTCCGAACTTGTGATGTTGTTGGTTTAGACACTTTGGTGCACGTTGCTAACGGAGTAAAGGATAATTGTCCTGATGATGAACGGAATACTGTTTTCGCAATTCCAGATTTCGTTTCTAAAATGGTAGAAAACGGTTGGTTAGGAAGTAAATCTAAACAAGGGTTTTATAAAAAGGCTAAAGATGAAAACGGAAAGAAAACAATTCTTGAGCTCGATCTTAAAACATTAGAATATGGTCCAAAAAGTAAAGTAAAATTTGCAACATTAGCGGCTGCTAAACTGGAAGAAGACTTAAAGAAAAGAACGAAGATTTTATTTTCTGGAAAAGACAAAGCAGGAGATTTTTATAGAAGTGTTTTCTGCGGTGTTTTTCAATATGTTACGAACCGTATTCCTGAAATATCAGACGAATTATACAAAATTGATGATGCTTTAAGAGCTGGTTTTGCTTGGGAAATGGGACCATTCGAAACATGGGATGCTATCGGATTCGAAAAAGTATTAAAAATAATGGAAGAGCTTGGTAAAAAACCTGCTCAATTTGTTTACGATATGGTTGCAGATGGTGTAACTTTATTCTACAAACTTGAAAATGGCGTACGACAGTATTACGATGTAGCTGCTAAAGAATACAAAGTTATTCCAGGAACGGAGGATTTAGTTTCTCTAGCTAACATAAAAGAAACAAACACGATATGGAACAATGCTGATGCTTCAATCATTCACTTAGGAGATGGTATCTTAAATGTAGAATTCCATTCTAAAATGAATACCATTGGTGGAGGAACTTTACAAGCCATTAATAAAGCCATTGATATGGCTGAACAAGAAGAACCTTATAAAGGTGTTATTCTTTCGAATGAAGGTGAAAACTTTTCGGCAGGAGCAAATGTCGCTATGATATTTATGATGGCTGTTGAACAAGAATATGATGAACTAGATTTTGCCATTAGAGCCTTCCAAAACACCACAATGCGATTACGACATTCATCTATACCAGTAATAGTTGCTCCTCATGGATTAACTTTAGGAGGTGGTTGTGAACTTTGTCTTCATGCAGATAAAGTAATAGCAAATGCTGAATCTTACATCGGATTAGTTGAAATGGGAGTAGGTTTAATACCAGGCGGTGGTGGAACCAAGGAATTCGCTAAACGATTCTCTCAAGAAATGAAAGAAGGAGATATTAGAACAAATGCTTTACGAAATAAGTTCTTAACTGTAGGACAAGCAAAAGTTGCAACTTCAGCATACGAAGCTTTTGAATTGGGATACTTAAGAGAAGGAACTGATGAAGTTGTCGTTTCTAGAGTACATCAATTAGCTTATGCTAAAGCAGTTTGTTTAGATATGGCAAATAAAGGATACCAACAACCTGCTAAAGTGAAAGACATTAGAGTTGTTGGAAACGAAGGAATGGGAATCGTATATGTTGGTGCACACTCTATGTGGAGTGGAAATTATATGTCGGAACACGATAAAGTAATTTCTGAGAAATTAGGATACGTACTGTGCGGTGGTGATTTAAGTGCACCTACTGACGTTTCTGAACAATATTTACTCGATTTAGAAAGAAGAGCTTTCTTAGAACTATGTTCTGAAAAGAAAACGCTAGAAAGATTGCAGAGTTTATTGCAAACTGGGAAAATCCTTCGTAACTAAATCATCTAACTTAATACATTAAAAAATGAAAACAGCATATATAGTAGGAGGTTACAGATCAGCAGTAGGTAAAGCGCCCCGTGGAATGTTTAAGACCATGAGAGCCGATGATTTATCCGCAGATGTAATCAGACATTTATTAAAAGATTTCCCACAACTAGATCACAATAGGATCGATGATGTGATTGTAGGAAATGCAACACCAGAGGCAGAACAAGGTTTAAACATTGGTAGAATGGTCTCATTAATGGGATTAGACACTGAAAAAGTGCCTGGAATGACGGTTAACCGTTATTGTTCTTCTGGACTGCAAACTATCGCATTAGCTTCTTGGCAAATTCAATCAGGAGCAGCAGATTGTATTATTGCAGGTGGTGTTGAAACAATGACTCCAATTCCTTTTGGTGGATGGAGATTGGTTCCGAATGCCCAAGTTGGAAAGGATAATCCAGACTGGTACTGGGGAATGGGATTAACTGCAGAAGCAGTTGCAAAGGAGTACAAAGTATCCAGAGAAGATCAAGATGCCTTTGCCTTAAAATCGCATGATAAAGCTTTAGACGCTATTTCAAGTGGTAGATTTAAGGATGATATCGTTCCAATTACGGTAAAAGAAGTCTACCTAGATGAAAATGAGAAGCGGCAAGAAAGAAGTTTTACTGCAGATACTGACGAAGGACCTAGAGCAGGCTCAACATTAGAAGGATTAGCAAAATTAAGACCAGTATTTGCACAAGGAGGATCTGTTACTGCAGCCAACTCATCGCAAACTTCTGATGGAGCTGCATTTGTTATGGTAATGAGTGAGGATATGGTAAAAGAGTTAGGTCTAGAACCAATTGCGCGATTAGTTTCATTCAGTGTAGCAGCCTTAGAACCAAGAATTATGGGGATGGGACCAAAATATGCTATTCCAAAAGCTTTAAAACAAGCAGGTTTGAAGTTAGAAGACTTAGAACAAATTGAATTAAACGAAGCGTTCGCTTCACAATCGATTGCGGTAATCAATGAATTAGAATTAAATCCAGACATTGTTAACGTAAATGGAGGAGCAATTGCAATGGGGCATCCACTCGGGTGCACAGGAGCTAAACTATCCGTTCAATTATTCAATGAAATGAGAAGAAGAGATCAAAAATACGGTGCAGTTACAATGTGCGTCGGAACGGGGCAAGGTGCCTGTGGAATTTTTGAATTTTTGAAATAATTAACATACTATAAAATATATAATCATGTCAGAAAAGAAAACTATAAGAGGAGCTGAATTTCTAATTACCGAAACAGCTGCTAACGATATTTTTATTCCAGAAGAATGGAATGAAGAGCAAAAAATGATTGCACAAATGTGTAACGATTTTCTTGCTACTGAGGTACATCCGCATTTAGAGGCAATTGACAAAGCTGAAGATGCTAGTCTAATGCCAAGTATTATGGACAAAGCGGGACAGTTAGGTCTTCTAGGCATGTCTGTACCAGAAGAATTAGGAGGAATGGGAATGGATTTTAAAACATCTATGCTTGCAACTGAAGCTCTTGGAGCAGGGCATTCTTTTTCTGTAGCTTATGGTGCTCACACAGGAATTGGGACTTTACCATTGTTATATTACGGAACAGAGGAACAAAAAGCGAAGTATATTCCAAAGTTAGCTACAGGAGAATGGAAAGCTTCCTATTGTTTGACAGAACCAAGTGCAGGTTCTGATGCAAACTCAGGAAGAACTACCGCTACTCTATCTGCTGATGGATCATATTACGAATTAACGGGTCAAAAAATGTGGATTACTAATGCAGGTTTTGCTCAATTACATACGGTTTTTGCGAGAATTGAAGATGATGAAAACCTAACCGCATTTTTAGTTGAAGCAGATTTGGAAGGGGTTACTTTAAATCCTGAAGAAAAAAAAATGGGAATTAAAGGTTCTTCTACGAGACAAGTCTTTTACAACAGTGTAAAAGTACCAGCTGAAAACATGCTCTCTGATAGAGGGAACGGTTTTAAAATTGCTGTAAACATATTAAATATTGGTCGTGCCAAATTAGGCGGTGGTGTAATGGGCGGCTGTAAAGCTGCAATTACTGAAACCGTTAAATACGCAAACGAAAGAGAACAATTTGGAAGATCAATTTCCAAATATGGTGCTATTCGTCATAAATTAGCAGAACAATGTATAAAAACATTTGCTACTGAAAGTGCAGTATATAGAGCTTCTCAAAATATTGATGATTCAATTCAAGAATTGATTGATGGAGGGATGACAAAAGAGAAAGCTACATTGAAAGGAATCGAACAATTTGCTCCGGAATGCGCTATTTTAAAAGTTTATGGTTCCGACACATTGGACTATGTGGTTGATGAAGGAGTTCAAGTTCACGGTGGAATGGGTTACAGTGCAGAAACGAATATTGAAAGAGCTTATCGTGATGCACGTATCAACAAAATCTTTGAGGGAACTAACGAAATCAATAGAATGTTGACGGTTTCTATGATTCTTAAAAAAGCGATGAAAGGTGAATTAGATTTAATGGGACCAGCAATGGCTGTTGGAAATGAATTGATGGGTATTCCTGATTTTGGTGCACCAGACGAATCACTTTTTGCTGCTGAAAAAGGATATGTTGCTAACTTAAAAAAATCTGTATTAATGATTGCTGGATCTGCTGCTCAAAAAATTGGCGAAAAAATGGCCAAAGAACAAGAGATTGTAATGAATATTGCAGATATGATCAATATGGTCTATATCACTGAATCAACATTGTTAAGAGTTGAGAAAATGGTAAGTATGAAAAGTGAAACAGAATGTCAAGAACAATTAGATATGATGCGTGTTCTTATATACGATGCTTGCGATACCGTTAACAAAGCTGGTAAAGATGCATTGAACGCTTTCGCAGAAGGTGATGAAATGAGAATGATGTTAATGGGATTAAAACGATTCACCAAACATGGACCCTACAACTCTAAAGAAGCTAGGCAAAGAATTGCTATTAAGTTGATTGAGAAAAATGAGTATTGTTACTAGAAAATAGTTCGCTCAACTGCTTTCGATCTAAAACTAAAAGGCTCTGGAAAATATTTCTCAGAGCCTTTTTTTGTCTAAAGTATAAAGTCTTTTACTAAGTAGGCTTAAAACCTATTTATAGCTATATTAAAAAACTATAAATATTTGATTAATAAATAATTAAAAGTCTGTATATAACTTAGTTATTCAGGCCTCACTACAACCACTTTTTTGGCTGTGATGTTACTTCCGTTCATAATTTGAATGATATACGTTCCTTCATACACTGATTGAACATCAAAATAGGTCATAGTACTTCCGGCATTAATCGTAGCTTTTTGAATCAATTTACCAGACAAATCAAATAAATTGACTTGCAAATTATCTTGTACTAACCCTCCTATTTGAATAGCAATTAAATCAGTTGCTGGATTTGGAAAGATGTTAATCTTCATGCTTTCAAAATCCGCATCTGAAATACCTGTAGTTCCAGTATAAGCTGTGGTTGATTCGCTAATATTATTTACACTTGCATTGCTATATACACCATAAAAAGTAGGTCCTACAGCATACGGGTAAGCCGAATTCCAATTTTCATCTACTGTTGCAAAATAGCAGTAAATTCCAGCAGGATATTCTGGCGTAATACAAAAACGACCATTATGTTGATCTAAATAATCATTCCCAGCATGGCTTACAAAAGTATAATCTTCTTTAAAATAACCATTAAAATAAGTTGCATCAACATTAGGTCCATTAGCTCTTGTTGTTGAACTACTCAATTCATAACTAGATTTCATTCTTACAATTCCTCCAGTACCGTTAACATCTGAGTAAGCATAGGCACCATAAATTGGAAAACCATCATACGCAAAGCCAATTAATGGAGAATGTTGAGTGCTATCCATAGCATATAAACCATCCGCATCGTATAAATTACAAATTGTAGAAATTACATTTAAGTCTAATTTAAAAGCACTAGGATTTTGGTGGTGATGGTAATTCCCCATGGCAGGATGTCCTTTAGAACAATCAAACCCTTCCATTTCTGCTGGAATTGCATCTCTATTCCAATTTGCAGAACCCGGAGCTCCAGGGCATGGAGGATTTCCAGGCCCTCCACAAAGAGCAGCGGTTGATGGATTCCACGAAACACCATCAGCATAATTAAAAAGTGCTGTGCCGTTAATAAACACCCCTATATTTCCCATACCACCTTCGGTAAGAGTACCATTATTTTGAATAGGGTTTAGAGGGATTTTAAAGATAGCCGATTGGTCTTGTGCATTACTCGGATTACCATCTAGAAACGGCCCAGTTGGGTAAGATGGAATTCCAGTGGCAGTTACATATACGGATGTAGCTGAATATTCTACCTGCTGACAATTAACCAATAGGTTGTTCGAAATGGGCGTGGAATTACCCGATACATAATACGTTCCTATCTGCGTGGTATTTTGCATCCACTGCGTAATAGCGGGATTCGTTTGTGACTGGACTGAGATCCCGAATAGACCAATGGCCAGAAGTGCAATATTTCCTTTTAACATAATTGGTGATTTTTATATTTATTTATTTTTGATTTGTAATAATAATTTTTTTGGATATTTATTTTTAAGATCAAATACAAATTGCTTGTCGTCTAAGGTGCGTAAAAAAGCAATAATATCTGTTTTATCTTTTGAGGTTAATTTAAGGGCACTGCGCAAAGCAATTTCCGGACTATCTCCAGGCTTTAAATTGGTGTAATAATTCAATACCTCATGCAGCTTATCAAAGCGACCATCGTGCATGTATGGATACGTATAACTCAAGTTCCGTAATGAAGGAATCTTAAACTTCAATTTGTCTTCATCCTTTTTTGTTACCCTATACCTACCTAAATCATTCAACGCAGTATCCATAGCTAAACCATTATTGGCATACCCATAACTCGAAAACAAAGGTTCCCTATGGCAACTATTGCAGTTTTTTTGAAATATAGAATAACCTGCTTTTTCTTGTTCTGTAAAACTTGTTGTACCAGATTTCACAGCATCATACTTTGCCGTGGCCGAAACCAAGGTAAGCTGAAACTGGGAAATTGCTTTCAAAAAATGCTCTCCAGTAACCATACTATCTCCCCATGCGGCATAAAATGCCTTTTTATAACGATGTGATTCATTGAGCTTGCGCACTACATTCTCAATGTCTTCTTCCATTTCTGCTGGATGATTTAAAGGCGCTAAGGCCTGCATATCTAAGTTATGAATAGCGCCATCCCACATAAAAGTGTTTTGCCATGCCAAATTAAACAAAGCAGGTGCATTTCGCATACCTATAGAGTCGTGAATTCCATGACTCAAAGCATGATCGGTATGTGCAAATGCGTTGTATGGCGAATGGCAATTGGCACAAGAAATGGTTTGATCTTTGGATAAAATAGGATCGTAAAACAACATCCTACCCAAATTTATTTTCTCTTGGGTTAACTGATTTGCCTTAAAAGCATATACAGGTTCTGGAAAATAACTAGGATAAACCAATTTCATCAGATTTTCGCCAGTAAAAGCGAACCCCATAAATGCAACGAGTATGATTATCAGTATTTTCATTGTATACTACGAAATAAAGAAGGAAATTGATTTGCAAAAGTCATAGCTTTAGCGTTCGGACTCATCACTTCGTAGTTTTGGGTAATACTAGAAAGAGTCAATAAAGGTGTAAGATCAATTTCAATCACCACCGTATCTGAATAAACTGGTAAAGAAACACTTTGAATAGTATTAAACGGAGCTTGAAACCCACCGATGTGAAACATAAAAGCATTGTTTCTACCCGGACAAATAGATGAAACACCTTCGCATTTAAAATTAATATAACCACTGCGCCACGACCAATACATACCATGCATTGGGTCTAAATCTCCTCCCTGAACACCTTTTAATTGTACAGCGCTATCCACTCCAATTTTAAAATGAATACCCTCCCATTGACTAACCGTTTTTAGAAGTAACTGATGTCTTAATGAAGTTGAGTCTTCTAGATCTATTAAAAAGAATTTTTGTTTAATATTTTCTTGGTTATTAGATGAATTAGAGAAGGACATATCCGAAAGATAAAAGCGCAAACGATTAATTTGTACGCTATCATTTAGCAGGGGAACAAAAACCTTTTGCCCTAAAACCAATTGTTGATTATTAAGAATGGGATGAATTTGTAATTGGATGGTTCCGGAATTAAAAGAAGTATCCATCTTTTGTGCATTTAGAGGTAAGTGTATAAATAATAACACCGAAATACTAAAAAATATACTCAAGTAATTTTTACCCATGCACTTTTGACTAGTTACTCATTAAAAGGTTTAATTCTCATCTATCTTAATATTAATTCATCCAACAATAAGAATGAAGAACAACTAAGCCACTGTTCCTTGGCAACTAGAACCTGCACCAGCGGTGCACCCATAACAATGCTGTGAAATTACGACCTCTCTATTCCTCAGCTCCTCAAGATTAAAGTCTGCTATGTGCTGAACCGATGAAGCTGTTTTCAGCTGCAACATTTGATTGAAGTCGCAATCATAAAGATCACCTTCCCAACTTACTGAAATAGTATTACGGCACATCAAATTTTCGACGGTATAAGGATTGTATGAGGTAATTAGTTTCTCCATATATTCTTCAAATCGTTCACTCGCAACTAAAAAATCTAAAAACCGACTTATCGGTAGGTTTGTGATCGTAAATAGTTGATTAAAAGTTATTTCGAAATTTTGTTGTAATTCTCTTTTATAATCAAGTTCTAGGCTATGTTGATTACCAGGTAAAGATGCGCCTCCTGGGTTAAAAACTAAATCTAATTTCAGACCTGAATTTTCAACCCCATACCCTACTTCATTAAGCATTTTCAACGCTTCTAACGAATCAGTAAAAACACCATCTCCTCTTTGTTTATCTACATTATCTTCTGTATAACAAGGAAGTGAAGAAATTAAGTGAATATTATTCGCTTTAAAAAACCCAGGTAAATTTCGGTACTTCTTATTTGCAACAATAATAGTCAAGTTAGAACGGACAATAATGTCATCTACACCTATTTTGGTTAACTCTTCAATAAACCATCTAAAATTAGGATTCATTTCGGGTGCTCCACCTGTAATATCAACTGTATGCGCTCCAGATATTTTAATAGCTTCCAAACACTGTCTCATCGTGTCTTTAGTCATAATTTCTTTTCTGTCAGGCCCTGCATCAACATGGCAATGATCGCAAACCTGATTGCACATATACCCAATATTAACCTGAAATATTTCAAGTTTTTTAACTTTAAGCGGAAAGTTATTCTGAACCTTTAACTTACTTGAAAACTTAGGATATAAATCACTCTCAAACAACTCCCCCTCTAGTATCGCTAGTTGTTTTTTTGCTTCAACGATAGCTTTATCTTGTCCTTTTAAAGATATTTTACGGAGTTTTGTCTCTATCATTTATTGCTTATTCAGTTTCCAGTTGTAATCCAGGTAACTAACTTTTACTTTAGGATGAAATGTCATTCCTGAATATCGTTCTACAAATTTTAGAACGGATTCACTTTCTTCGATAAAGTCATCCGCATACCATTCAAAAATTTTGGACAATTGTGCAGATTTCTCAACTAGCTTAACATTATCGGATTTAAAGAATTCTTTAGTAAGTCTATCTAATTCCTTTTCTACGTTAAGCATTGTAAAAGCTTTGTTGCTTAATTTCGGACAAGAAATAGCTGCACAATTAACTGCAAAATGAATTCTTGCATCTTTAAATTGTCTTCGAATTATTTTATTTTCAATATCATTTAAGGTATGCGTATTCACGCCAACCTTTATAAATCTTTTATCCCAAGGCTTTGCCGAAACATCTTTTATACTATTTACTGGATATCTTTCTAATACGAGTTTAATTGTCCAAGCGTTATATGCGTTCAACCAAAAAGCTTTCTTTTCTGCTTGCGACCATCCAGTTTTTGCTTCATTATCACCAATTAACTTAAGGTACTTATCAAGCTTAGCTATGTCCGTCTTGAAGCCATCATAATTCACTTTTCCTTCTGAAGTTACATGTTTGCTTAATAAAGCATCCCAGCTGCTATGCGATACATGCTCCTTAATATCTTGTGCAAAACATTGGACAAACACCAACCCCATTAAAACTATTGTGCCACTTAATTTTTTCATAATTAGATTTTATTTATTTTGTTGTACTACGTATAAAGTACGATGTACAAAGATTATAATTAGAGTGATTTTTGAAGTTTATATAACAATCATTATACCATATAGTTTCTGTAATTATGTTTGAATCACACCAACATTATATGGTTTTTCAATAGGCGCATGATCAGCAGCTTCTATCCCCATAGATATCCATTTCCTCGTATCTAATGGATCAATAATAGCATCGATCCACAAACGTGAAGCTGCATATTCGGGAGCCGTCTGTTCATCGTAACGAGCTTTTACGGTATCAAACATCTCTTTCTCTTTTTCGGCGGTTATCTCTTCGCCTTTAGCTTTTAAACTAGCTACTTCTATCTGTAATAATACTTTTGCAGCTTGAGCTCCACCCATAACAGCGATTTGAGCTGTAGGCCACCCAACAATCAATCTAGGATCATATGCCTTTCCACACATTGCATAATTTCCCGCACCGTAAGAATTCCCCATTACAATGGTGAATTTTGGAACAACTGAATTAGACATTGCACTTACCAGTTTAGCGCCATCCTTGATTATTCCGCCATGTTCAGAGCGAGAACCCACCATAAAACCGGTCACATCTTGAAGAAAGACTAATGGCACTTTCTTTTGATTACAATTCATAATAAAACGAGCAGCTTTATCAGCACTATCGCTGTAAATTACTCCTCCAAACTGCATTTCTCCTTTCTTGGTTTTTATAAGCTCTCTTTGATTTGCAACAATTCCAACAGACCAACCATCTATTCTAGCGTATCCACAAACAATTGTTTTTCCGTAACCTGATTTGTACTCCGTAAATTCTGAATTATCAACTAAACGTTTAATAATATCTCTTGTCTCGTAAGGGGTTGTTCTTTCCTTAGGAAAAATCCCATAAATCTCTTTCGGATTTAATTTAGGTTCAACACTTTTCTTTCTATCAAATCCAGCGGATTCATGCGCGCCAATTTTATCAATAATTTCACGAATTGTCGTTAAACATGATTTATCATCTGGACTGTTGTAATCACATACTCCGCTTATTTCAGTATGCGTAGTAGCACCTCCCAAAGTCTCATTATCAATAACTTCTCCTACTGCAGCTTTTACCAAATAGGATCCGGCCAAGAAAATACTACCTGTTTTATCAACTATCAATGACTCATCACTCATTATTGGCAAATAAGCACCACCAGCAACACAACTTCCCATTACCGCAGCTATTTGCGTAATTCCCATAGAGCTCATAATGGCATTATTTCTAAATATTCTACCAAAGTGCTCTTTGTCTGGGAATATTTCGTCTTGCATTGGTAAGAAAACCCCTGCACTATCGACTAAATATATAATCGGCAATTTATTCTCAATTGAAATTTCTTGCGCTCTTAAGTTCTTTTTTCCTGTAATAGGAAACCATGCCCCAGCTTTAACCGTTGCGTCATTGGCTACAACTACACATTGTTTTTCACTTACATAACCTATTACTATAACTACCCCTCCACTTGGGCAACCACCATATTGCTCGTACATTCCGTATCCTGCAAATTCTCCCATTTCCACATAGTCAGAATCTTTATCCAATAAGAGCGCTATTCTTTCCCTTGCTGTTAACTTTCCTTTTGAATGGTGTTTTTTAACCTTTTTCTCTCCTCCACCTAAATGAATTTTGTCAATCTTTCGCTGAAGTGCAGAAAGTTTTAATTTCATCGCATCTTCATTCTTGTTAAATTTTAAATCTTGCTTCTTCATTTTAGTCTCCTCTGTTGCCATAATACATATTTAATAGTTCTGATAGCTATTGGCACGAAGATAAGAAAGGAATCATAGATTGTGAAATTTATGACAAATTCCTTTCCATATAATTACATACCTTCGCGCATATAAAGTGTAGAAAGATGAAGATAGGAATAGTTTTATATCCAACTTTTGGAGGAAGTGGCGTTGTAGCAACGGAGCTAGGAAAAGCTTTAGCAGTAAAAGGGCATGAAATACATTTCATTACTTATAGTAAACCAGTAAGATTAAATGAATTAAGAGGAAATATTTATTTTCACCAAGTTTCTGTTTCAGAATACCCATTGTTTGAGCATACTCCTTACGAACAAGTACTTACAAGTAAATTAGTTGATGTTGTAAAATTTGAAGAATTAGACTTACTACATGTACATTATGCTATTCCGCACGCATCTGCTGCTTATATGGCACAACAAATATTGAAATCTCAGGGAATTAATATCCCTTTTATAACAACTTTACACGGAACGGATATTACACTTGTTGGTAAAGATCCATCTTTTGAACCAGTAATTACATTTGCGATTAATAATTCTAATGCTGTAACAGCAGTTTCGGAAAGCTTGAAAAATGACACTTACCAGCATTTTACTATCAATAATGGAATTGAAGTTATTCCAAATTTTATCTGCCTTAAAGAATATAATTTACCCAATAATGAAAAATATAAAAAGAGGTATGCTCCAAATGGAGAATTTATTATTACCCATATTTCTAATTTTAGAAAGGTAAAAAGAGTTGATGACGTTATAGCAGTATTTAATAAGTTAAGAGAGAAAATTCCTTGTAAACTTTTATTGGTTGGAGATGGTCCAGAAAGACCTAGATTAGAAAGGTTATGTAGAGATAAATACTGCATGGACAACACCTTGTTTCTAGGGCAAATGGAATCTACAAAAGAGGTTCTAAATATTTCTGATTTATTTCTTTTACCTTCTGAAAGCGAAAGTTTTGGTTTAGCCGCATTAGAAGCTATGGCATCTGGAGTTCCGGTCATTGCATCCAATACTGGAGGATTACCCGAAGTAGTTACTCATGGAGAAAGTGGATACCTAACAAATGTTGGCGATATTGATGGAATGGTTAAACATTCTTTATTTATGCTAGCGTCTAAAGAAAGGCTTGCTAACTTTAAAGAAGGCGCAAGAAAAAAAGCGGAAGAATTTGATATTAATCAAATTCTTCCGCTTTACGAAAATCTTTATACAAAAACTATTGAGTTATCTAAATAACTGAATGGAATATCCAAAAGGTTCATCATTTTCATCAAGGATTTGAATTTTTTCTTGAGATCCATCAGGTAAATAATCCCCATTGTAAGAACCTGTAAATATGATGAAGTAAACACCTTCTCTACATTCCGCTCCACTTTTATTTGTTCCATCCCACTCAAAACTTAAGTCCGTAGACTCAAACATTTTCACACCCCATCGATTGTAGATAGTTACATTAATGTTGTCAAAACAAACATCATTTGTTGTAATCAGATGAAATGTATCATTGAATCCATCTCCATTAGGTGAAAATACGTTTGGAAATTCCACAGTTGTTGGTGGAATATCAATCTCTACATGAATATCTTTATCCAGAGTATGCAATGCACAATCGTAAATTGAAGCACGAAATGTTAAGTCATATTCTTTTAACAATACCTCTCCACAATTAGGTGACCAACAATACTTAATTGGAACATCTCCTATTCCAGAAACTGCACCTGTAGACTCATCATAAGAATAATTATCAATCTCTAATGTATCCGATGCTCCATTGAACCAGAAGCTTGGATAGTAAGCAATTCCACCCAAAATTTCAGGCACAACATAAGAACCTAAATAGTTAAATCCGTCATTGATTGGTTCAACACTTAAAACTAAACCTGAATTTGTAACATCTTTGGCCAATAATTCAAAACAAATGGATTCTCCATAGGTCACATTTAACTCAGTAGGAATATCTAGCGTAAAAGCAGGAGGTGTGAATTCTATAACAACAGTTAAAGCAGATTCTGTAGTATCAGAGCCGCCACAACCTTCAGTAAATGCCGCTAGATTAACAACAAAAACTTCATCTATTGCTTCACAACCCGGAGTAAAACAATACCG